>OLIY01001345.1_pt1 | contig 16994 bp, 17 predicted proteins | sample 1601431 | NCBI WGS metagenome assembly OLIY01 (sample SAMN04168659, study PRJEB22393) | human gut metagenome | biome: human gut microbiome; feature: stool | host: Homo sapiens | collected 2014-05-12
TATTCTCCACCAAAAAAGCACTGTACTTCGTTTGAAGTACGGTGCTTTTCTTTTTGCTTTCTTGGAGGTCACACTGAAAATCAGCCAAATGCCTGATTTTGCAGGCGTATGGACGGCAACCCCCAATTCTTGCTGTTTCGTTGTTTTTGAAAATGCTTGTTCGATGTCCGACTGTTTTGCAGGTGGACGCATCACTCCCCCTCAATGTAAGGAGTGAGATCGAAGCTGTTTGAGAATCTTCGTGGTCTCCACTTTCACATAGGCATCATCAGGCACCTTGGGGAGATACTTCATCAGGAAATCAACATCCTGCTGGATTCGCCGGACGGCAGCTTCCAGTGCAGAATAGTTGATTCCGTAGATTCGTTTCTGCGGAGCAGGGCGGTCCTCCGGGTGCAGAATCTCGTGCACGATCTGCTTGCGGTTCGAAAAATCGGCTCTGGCAAGGAGGTGCATTGATATTTACGACATGACGCAGGCGGTGGAGGATGGCGCAACGCGCCCTGTCTACTACGAAAGCCGCGTCATCAAGCTGCATCTGGATAAGGACACGCTGGCTCTGATTGATGCGACTTATGACGCATTGGAGCAGCAATCGGACACAGCGACCATTGAAAAAAGCAAGAAAATGTTGGGACAGATGGAAAGCGTGTTGGGCGCAGATTCTACGGTGCAATCGCTGTGCGAGGATATTGTCACCCACTACGAAAAATACCGTGCCAACCTGCTGACCGGTAAGGCGATGATTGTTGCCTATTCGCGCCCGATTGCCATGAAAATCTACCGGAAGCTGCTGGAACTGCGTCCGGCATGGAAAGAGAAAATCGGTGTGGTCATGACCAGCGGTAACAACGACCCGGAGGACTGGAAAGCGATTATTGGGACAAAATCGCACAAGGAGGAACTGGCGCGAAAGTTCAAAGATAACGATGATCCAATGAAGATCGCTATCGTGGTGGATATGTGGCTGACCGGTTTTGATGTTCCCTCGCTGGCGACAATGTACATCTACAAGCCGATGCACGGTTATAATCTGATGCAGGCGATTGCTCGTGTGAACCGTGTGTTCAAGGACAAAGAGGGCGGCTTGATCGTGGACTATGTGGGCATTGCATCTGCCCTCAAAGCTGCCATGAAGGAATATACCAAGCGCGACCAGTCCCGGTATGGCGATATGGATATTTCCAAAGTTGCATATCCGAAGTTTCAGGAAAAGCTTCAGGTGTGCAAGGATTTGTTGCACGGGTTTGATTTCAGCAGTTTTATTGACGGTTCGCCGCTGGTTATGGCAAAGCTGGTAACGGGTGGTGTGAACTTTGTGCTGGATGCCAAAGCACCCAAGCGCAAGGACTTGTTCCTGCGAGAAGCAATGCTGCTGAAACAGTCGCACTCCCTGTGCTCCAGCATGACCACAGAACAGGAGCGTCATGAAGCCGCCTACATGGAAGCTGTGCGTTCTACCGTGGTGAAAATTACTTACGGCGGCAGCGGCGGAAAGACGCTCTCGCTGAAAGAAATCAACACTCAAATCAATGAACTTCTGAAAGCGAGTATCCAGAGCCAAGGTGTAATCAGTCTGTTTGACAGCAAGCAGGCAGATGAAAATATCAGCTTGTTTGACCCGGCGGTATTGGACGAAATATCAAAAATGAAAGAAAAGAACATCGCTGTGGAAATTTTGAAAAAGTTGATGGCAGAACAGGTATCACTTTACAAGCGGACAAATGTTGTGCAGTCGCAGAAGTTCTCGGAGAAAATTGCGCAGCTGATGAACTCCTATTACAATGGGCTGATTACAAACGAGGAAGTTATCAAGGAACTTCTGAAAACGGCACAGGAAATCACAGAGTTGTACAATAATGGTGAGAAACTGGGGCTGACGCAGGAAGAGCTGGCGTTTTACGATGCTCTGACCAAGCCGGAGAACATCAAAGATTTTTACCAGAACAACGAACTGATCGACCTTACCAGAGAACTAACCGAGATGCTGCGTAAAAATCGGACGATAGACTGGCAGAAAAAAGAAACAGCGCGTGCCAGTATGCGGAAGATGGTGAAGCATCTTCTGAAAAAGTATAAGTATCCCCCGGAAGATTACGACACAGCAATCAGCACGGTTATCAGCCAGTGCGAGATGTGGACAGATAACATGACAGCGTAAAATGCGAGAAATATTGTTGATTTCCTCTTGACAATACACAGTCCAGCTCTTAAAATGATTTTAGAGAATACTATTATTGAAAATACGAAAGGCTGCTTTATGGGAAAGATGATTTTAGACGACCTCCACAAGCGTCTGGAACGGCTGGACGAAGATGCCGACCTGATGATCGACAACGACGACCGTTACCAGATGGTAATTGTTGGCGGAAGTGCGTTTATTCTGCTGGGCAAGCTGACCCGTGCCACCCATGACATTGATGCCTTGAGCGTCCCGAAAGAGCTGTACGGACTACTTGGCAAGTACGACATCAACACGGATGTGGAAGCCTATATTGATAATTTTCCGTACAACTTCCAAGATCGGCTTCAGCCGCTGCCTTTCGGTGGTACAAAGGTACAGTTCTACACACCCAGTCTGGAAGATCTGGTAATCGCAAAGCTCTGCTCTTTCCGTGACACTGACAAGGCAGACGTAGAGAGCGAGGCTGTGCGGAACTCTTTGGACTGGAATTTGCTGGAACACCTTGCAACCGATGAGGATGAGCTGAAAGCCAGCATTTTGAACGACTGGCGGTATCGAGATTTTTATATCCGTTATCAGGAGTATGTGGAGAGGTGGAGACCGTGAGAAAGCTGACATTTGAAGGCTTTTTGAAGCAGTATGTGGTAGAACTTTCCGGGGTTCAGACGGCAAGTGTCCATAAGCTGGCAGATTGCATGACAGAAAATCCCCGCCTGAAAGAGCCACTGTATCTCTATGCGCTGGCCTTTGATAAAGTGGATTTGTTGCTCCGCTATACCGTAAACAGGGCTGTTGCTGCGGAGTATGAGCAGCTTTCCAATCGCTATTCGCTGGCGCAAATGCTGCTGCTTCTGGAAAACCAGTCACCGGAACTGACAGAGGGCTATTTGAAAGTCTGGCGCAGCTATTGCTCGGTGCGGGATACCTCTCTTGCGGACAATGATACGAAAGCGTTGATTCATCGCCGAGTATTGGAACTTCAGCGGAAAAAGAAACTGACGAATTATCGTCTCTACACAGACTTGAAGCTGAATCCGGGCAATGTGAATGCATGGCTCAAACACAACGATTCCAGCAAAATGAGCCTTGACTGTGCGCGCCAAATCTACAAGTATGCAAAAAGCTACCCATCTGTTCGATAAGAAAAAGGAAGAGACAGCTGCGCCCGAGCCGTCGGATCTCGCCGCCGGTATTCCCTCCGTCGCCGGAAAGCGCAGCACCGGCAGCAAACAATCAGCGTTCTTACTCTTTGCCGCCTGTGTCGTCGTAGGTTTCATCGGCATTGCCGCAGTCAACAACCAGGTCGGGTTTAAGCGCCAGTAACGCTTCAAGTGATAGGGTACTGGCGCGTCCTGCCAGCCTGCCCAGTTTCGGCAATGCCCGAATATCATCGTGGAACGGGATGGCGGTCTGGCGAGATAAATCAAAGGAGGAAAGCCCTACCAGTTTTTCCGGTGCAACGGCCAGCAGCAGCATGTCAGCGGGCGCCCCCGCGCTGACCACGCGTTGGGTTATATTCGGCCCTGGCGAGCCTCCAACGGCAACGGTTAGCGGCGTTTGCGCCAATGCGGGAAGATGGCGTAGCAGCAGTGCAGATGCCACGAGTTGGGCAAACATCCGTCTTGTCAGTGCCATTATCAGTATCCTGAAGGTTACAAATTCGCTATATATTTACATATACAGCGAATAAAAACATGTTCAGAATCAAATTCTCACGGATGAAAACACCGGATACCCCATAAGGGCTAGAGGGGATAGAGGCAGCTTAAATAGCGAAAAATATGACAGAAAAATCCGCGACGAAGCGCGGATTCGGGGAGTAAAACGGCTCAGGTAATGACGTTATGGCGTCGGTTGAGTCTGTTTTTTAGGCTCGGCTGGTGGTGTACTTGTCGGTGTTGGCCGCGATGCGGGTACGCTGTCACAGGGCTTCTCTTTGGCGCAGATCAGGTCAAGCATTTTTAGCGTGACGCCGTTGGTCCAGCCAAAACCATCCTGCAATGGATATTCCCCGCCACCACCGCCGGTGCCGGTGGTGCTCACGTCATATTTTTCAACCAGCTTTTTCTCTCGATCGTAGGTGTGCTGCACATTGGTAAGGAATCGCCAGGTCACATCCATCGCAACGTTATCCTGACCGTAATTCTGTAACCCGGATGCTGCGACCCACTGGAGCGGGGCCCAGCCGTTGGGGGCATCCCACTGCTGGCCGCTTTTCACCGACGTGGTAGCAAGGCCGCCCGGTTGCAGCAGATGTGCCTGGGTGGCCGTGGCGACTTTACTGGCGCGATCTTTTGCCGCCGCATTGACATACAGCGGGAACAGGGCGGCGGCCGTGAGCTGGTTGCGTACTTTATGGCTTTTCAGATCGTAGTCGGCATACCAGCCTTCTTTGTCGTTCCACAGGTACTTTTCGATCCCTTTTTGTCGGGCATTAGCGAAGCCATCGTACTGCGCCGCTTTGGCATCATCACCGGCAGCCTTGCTGGCGAGGGCGATCATTTTTTCCATTTTGTACATCAACGCATTGAGATCGACCGGAACGATGCTGGTGGTGCGCAGAGTGCCCAGCTGATTAGGATTGTCCATCCAGCGGGAGCTAAAATCCCAGCCGGACGCAGCCGCTGAACGCAGGTCGCGGTAGATTTCTGTGGCAGGGCGATTGGGGTTGCTTTTAGCGGTGGCGATATCCTCGACCCAGGACTCTGGCCTCGGCGTATCGCGGTCATCCCAGTAGCGGTTCAAAATGGTACCGTCATCCAGTTTAACCACGCGCTTATTTTGCTGACCGGGCTGGAGTGTTTCGACGCCTTTCATCCAGTAACTGTACTCTTTGAGCATCTGCGGGAGGTATTTTTTCAGCGCGTCATTCCCGTCGTGCTGCGCCAGCAGTTCAACCATAAAGGCAAAGAACGGCGGTTGCGAACGGCTCAGGTAGTAGGTGCGGTTGCCGTTAGGAATGTGTCCCCAGGAATCAATCTCGTAAGCGAAGTTTGCCACCATGTCCGAGACCTTATCCCAGTGATTGCTTTCGGCAAGCCCCAGCATGGTGAAATAGCTGTCCCAATAATATATTTCGCGAAAACGCCCGCCAGGCACCACATACGGCTCTGGAAGTGGCAGTAGCGAGTCCCATTTTTCAGCGTCAGTTGTCGAGCGGGTGAGGACCGGCCACAGTCCGTCAATATGTTCGCGTAATGATTGCCCGGCCGGGGGAACGTATTTCTCGCCTTCTTTCGGCAAGGTGAAATTCACCTCCACAAAATGGCGTAAGTCGAATCCGGACTGATTTTTCTGCATCCGGTAATCGGCAAGGATCATGAGAGGATCGCTGTTAGGAACTGCGTCAGCAAAGGTTTTCTGGTCTGGAAACAGTTTAGCCGTTTGTACATCGTTAAACAGAGGTCCAAGCAGGATATCTGGCGGCTGCGGTGTAGCGGCTGGCGCGTCTTCTGCATTGACGGCAAAAGAGGAAAGGGCAAAAAAGGTACTGGCGAGAGTCAGTTTTATTGCAACAGAAAGCAGGCCTGGATGGCGAGTTGCAGGCGTTATCATCGGTTAATCTCCTTAGCGGTGTGCCGAAGTAGCGGCATTTACCATGAGAAAACCTTAGTTCAGGATCGACCGTTGCGCGTGATCGACACCCCATTTTGCGAACAAACAGACATTTCCCGACGCGAATAGGGAAGAAGCACACCCTTTGTCGAAAAGGGTGTGCTTCGGTATCAGTTTGCGCGGGTTATCCGCTGTGTGACACAGTCAATGGTCAGAGTATCGCCCATCTTTATGCTATCGAGAGCAGCGCCTTGCTGACACATCCAGCACAGACCCATTTCACGAGCGATAATCGCCGGATGAGAGGCTTCGCTGCCGTCCCGCAGGCAGATACCTTTGATGGTCTTCGGATCGAGTTGCAGTACCGTAGACGGATAAATGACATCAGCGACCAGGATAGTGGGGCGCAAGAACGCGGGAATTTGTGCGCTCTCTCCCGTCAAATGTTGCAGTGAACGAGACAGCAAATCTTCAATATCAATGTATCGCGCCTGCAGATAAGGATCATCGAGCTGTAAATACTGCTGGCTGAGATCGCTCAGCACCTGATGCCAGGCCCAGGCGGCACTGCATTGTTTTTCACGCATTACATCGCAGGCCATTTCAAACAGTTCAGGATCGTCCAACAGCGTGTGGTGACCGGAGAAGATGGCGGCGATATCTGCGGAATATCGTTCTTCAGCAAGAGCGGTGAGTTTGCTCAGATCGTTCAGCGTACTTTGGATGGCGGTCTGTAATCGCTGCTGCTCAGCCTGCAGTGATGCGGCGGACTGCGGGTTTACCTTTGGCGAGAACGGCGTGTGACAAAATGCCGTCCCCGTGACTTTTGAGGGAGCCAGAGTTGCCTTGTTATCAGTATGCGCGGGCTCGAGCGATTCACCAAAATTCTCTGCCGCCAACTGTTTAAATGCGGCCAGCGCATCCTCTGCCTGTTCGCCCTTAGCAATCAGGCGTAGCCTGTCATTACAGCGTACCTGCAGCAGGGCTATTTGATTCAGGCTATCAGGGACCACACACTTGCCGTTTTTCTCCAGCCACAGGTCGGCGTTAAAACCAGACAACGCAGAAACCAGCCGCGAAGCCGGGCGGACGTGGATGCCGTTAGGGTTTTTCACCACAATGGCAACAGAACGGGCATCAGAGTCGGGAGACAGTTCAGCGGATGTGGGTTTCGCTGCGGATGGCGAAGGTAAACCCAGTTGTTCACATTTGGCGTCGAGGGCGCTCATGGCATCACGGATGACCCGATCGATATCAGCACCTGCGGCGGCGCTAACCGTCGCGGCCAGTGTGCCTTCAACCAGTGGTGCTGCGCACAAACGCACTTTGGCGGCAATGTTAGGGTCGAGCAGTTCCAGCGCGGTTTCCGCACTCAGTAATGCACTACCGATATCCATCATCACCAGCACGTGGTCCGTATCGGCCACGGACTCGATGGCTTCCATCACCTTAATCGGATCGGTGCCAATCGGATTCTCAGGATCGTCAATGCCTGCGGCAATGGCGATTTTGCAACCATCACCCATTAACATCTGCCGGGCCAGCACGCCGACGCCTTCGCCCAGTTGGGCGCTGTGAGAAACAATAACCAGGTTTACCATCGCTTTATCCTTACTCTCTGGACGCCTGAGCCAGCATTTGCATCATAAACATGACCGACGTTGCGCCGGGATCCTGATGCCCAATGCTGCGCTCACCTAGATAGCTGGCGCGGCCTTTGCGAGCCTGCATGGTGATGGTGCTTTGCGCTGCGACTTCCGCTTGTTGGCTTGCCGCTTCCAGAGCCGCCTGGACGCTCAGCTTCTGTTCGCATGACTGGCGTAAAGACTCCACTACACACCTTCTGCGCCATCACGAATCATTTGATACAGCTCTTCAAGCGTCAGGCTTTGATGAGCCTGAGTCACCTGGGCGGCGCGGATAAAAAACGTGCCAAACAGCGGTCCACTGGCCCCGCCGACGCTTGAGAGCAGCACCATACCGGTGTTTTTCAAAATAAAGCCGATGTCTTTGTCCGCGATGGACGGCAGCTTTTCAACGACTTTGCTGAAACCACGATGCATGTTCAGACCGTGGTCGGCATCGCCGATCTCCCGGTCAAGTCCGGTGAGAAAGTCACTTTCAGTGGTGAATATTTCACCGCAGCGATAGAGCCAGTTAACAATCTGTGTTCTGTTGAGGGACATCATGAATCTCCTTATTTACCCCAGTTGAGAGCAGGGGTGTGAACCGGTGCATCCCATAAGTTCAGCGTTTCGTCATCCACCTGTAACAGGGTGATGGAGAAGCCGGTCATATCCAGAGAGGTACAGTAAGAGCCGATCAGGTTGCGCTCAATGACGATGCCTGCATCCTGGCAACGGCTTTCGAGGCGGTTATACACGCCGAAGAGTTCAGACAACGGCGTCGCACCGAGATTATTGACCAGCGCAATAACCCGATCGCCACTTTGTAACGCACGCTTGCTTTCTTTACCTTCATGCCACGCGCCCTGGACGTTGTCCCAGTGGCGGAGCGTACGGCTGTAGTTACCGTTTTCCAGCAGGGTATCGAACATTTCATCAACGGTCTGATCGAGAGAGGTGAAGGTGCGGCGGTCAATGCCCGGTTCCCCGTGGATACCTACGCCAAACTCCATCTCGTTATCCTGTAACGTGAACGACGGTTGTCCGGCTGCCGGAACGGTACAGGCGCCAATGGCTATGCCAATGGAGTGGCCCTGGTTATTCAGCTTACGACCCAGCGCAGCACAGGCTTCCAGCGAGTCACCGCGTTCGGCGGCCGCGCCGACCAGTTTTTCGATCAATACGGTATTAGCCACACCACGGCGTCCGGCGGTATACAAACTGTCTTTCACCGCCACATCGTCATCCACCACCATGGTGGTGACCTTGACGCCGCTTTCGTGCAGCAGCTCGGTAGCGGTTTCGAAATTAAGAATGTCGCCGGTGTAATTTTTGATTATCAGCAGCACGCCTTCCCCGCCATCAATTTGCATGGCGCATTCGAACATTTTATCCGGCGTGGGGGAGGTAAAAATCTCACCCGGGCAGGCGCCGGAGAGCATGCCCTGACCAATGTAGCCGCAATGCATAGGCTCGTGCCCGCTGCCGCCGCCGGAAAGCAGCGCCACTTTGCCCATCACCGGTGCATCTGCGCGGGTGACATACACTGGGTCCTGATGCAGTGCCAGGGAAGGATACGCTTTCGCCAGTCCGGCGAGTTGTTCATTCAGTACGTCTTCAACACGGTTGATCAATTTTTTCATTATTTATGCTCCGCAGACAGTCCTGGATGGCTGCCAAATTTGGGCAGGCATCTGATGTAGGGTATCGGTTTGTACAACGCCACGGCGACCGCTCGCTGCCGATAAGGTAATTTTGCACACGGGTTTGCAAAAGAAAATTGCTGTGAAGAGCGTTTCAATACGAAACATAGCAGCATAATAATGTTCCGTATTGGAACGTCATGGTGCATAAAACAGCGAAAGTGAGAGGTCGGGCGGTATTTGTGCGGAAAGTTTTTGAACGATTTTTTATGGAAAACAAACCACCTGCAGAACAGGTGGTTTGTAGGCATGGTCGATTTCGGCGTTAGCCCGGATAAATTCCGCGATCTTTTCGTGCCAGCAGAATGCGTTCGCAGGCAACGATGTAGGCTGCGGTACGCAGGGAGCAGGATTTCTCAGCTGCTTTTTCCCAAACATGCACCATCGCATCAGTCATGATTTTGTCCATGCGATTGTTGATCTCTTCTTCACTCCAGAAGAAGCTTGCCATATCCTGAACCCATTCGAAGTAGCTGACGGTTACGCCGCCGGCGTTACAGACCACATCAGGCACAACCACGATACCACGGCTTGCCAGCACATCGTCGGCATCCGGATAGGTTGGGCCGTTAGCGCCTTCAAGTACCAGTTTACAGGTCAAGGTTTCCGCACGGTGACGGGTGATCTGACCCTCGAGCGCGGCCGGAATAAGAATATCCATATCCAGGCTCCAGAAGGCCTCGCTGGCGATGGTTTCAGCGCCCGGGAAACCGGCAATCTGTTTGTGCTCTAACTGCCAGGCAGACAACGCGGTCATGTCGATACCTGTGGGGTTAAACAGCGTAGCGGTGTGATCCTGAATCGCGACCACGCGTGCACCAGCTGCCGCGAACAGTCGGGCGGCTTCGCTGCCGACGTTACCAAAACCTTGCACTGCAACGCGAGCACCTTCAACTTCGATGTTGGCACGGCGCGCGACTTCCAGACCGCTGACGAAAACGCCGCGACCGGTGGCTTTATCACGACCTAATGAACCGCCAAGGTGAATAGGTTTACCGGTGACCACGCTGGTCACGGTGGTGCCGTGGTTCATGGAGTAGGTATCCATCATCCAGGCCATGACTTTTCCGTTAGTACCTACATCCGGCGCAGGAATGTCTTTCTGCGGCCCAATGATAATACCGATTTCGCTGGTATAACGACGAGTTAAACGCTCCAGTTCGCCTTCAGACAGCGAGAACGGATCGACGCGCACTCCACCTTTGGCACCGCCGTACGGCAGGTTCAACGCTGCGCATTTGATGGTCATCCAAGCGGACAGGGCCATCACTTCATTAAGATCAACATCAGGATGATAACGCACACCGCCTTTGCCCGGCCCGCGGGAGAGGTTATGCTGCACGCGATACCCTTCAAAATGACGGATAGTGCCGTCATCCATCTGCACCGGGATATCGACAATCAGCGCGCGTTTTGGGTGGCGCAGGGTATCCACCCAATGGGAAAGTTCGCCCAGGTAAGGGGCCACACGCTCGATTTGTTGCAGGTAGGTATTCCAGGCAGATGTGCTGCTATCTGAAGCGTAAGATAACTTATCCATGATAAACCTTAGTTATAAAAGTAATATGTTCTTAATTTGGCCGTGGTATACAGTGAATCTCACCATATAAACCTAAATTTAACATTTTTTTCATAGAAGGGCCTGCCCGGCCAGCACGAATTATCGCCATGATTAGTATGGGTTTTAACTTGCGATTGAATAGTTATTCTTTTTTTTGCTTGTATTTGGGTTATTTTGCAGGGTGTGTAATTTAATATGCAGAATATATAAAAATCGTAATTTGTTAGATTTATGACGCACCTCTAAAAGTAAATAATTTGATAACAAAATGTATTTGCTTTATTGCGGTTAAGATGAGGTTAGTAGGTTACGGCGATGGTAACGGTATCGGCATAGTTGTCTGGCGTGTAGTTCGCGCTGGGGACGGTGGCGTAAACCGGGTAGGTAGTTGTTGTCCCCGTACCGTTGCCCGCGACGGTATTGAGTGATGTATTGCCCCAGACCGTACCGGAAGGACCTGGCGTCGAACTAAGCTGGTAGGGGACTTTATCCGTATTTGACCCCGTGCCCGCCATCACGCCGCTGCCTGCCGTATTACCGTTGGAGGGCTGAAGCCCGATGGTGTAAGGCGTGTTATTGGAACATGCTACGCCCACGGTATTTGAAGCCGTAAGGTTACGCCCGGTCGCCCTGGCTGGCGCAAAGCTAATATCGGTTGCAGAGGTGATATTGCACTGTTTGCTTACGGTCGCCGATACGGTGAAAGGCAGCCTGGCGGCAACCGTATCGCCACAGGTTGTTGGCGGGAAAAGCAATCCGGGATTGAGAGTGACAAGGGCTGTGGCCGTCGTATAGCTATCCTGATAATTTCCGGGGACGGCTGCGGTTTGTGGCGTGACGATCTGCGCCGATACCGTGAGTGAACCCGTCACTGGCGTCAGATTCAGCAGGTTAAGCTGTACCATGGGAAAAGTGGTTCCCGACTGATACTGGCTGCCCCAAACTTTGGTGCGCCCGCTATCCTGGTAAAGCTGGTATGCCAGTGTACTGGCAGGCGTTCCGCTTAATGACATATTTCGCGGTGTCACCTGGCCGCTGACGGCCGAGGCGCCAATATTAAAACAGAGATTGATCCCTGCCAGCGCGTCACCAAGCTCTTTGGTGCAGGTGTAACTGAACGTCATTGATGACGTTGCGCCTGTTGCAGACAGTGGATTGACCGAACCTAAATTTATGGGTTGAACATTGCTCACTGAACAGGTAACCGCATGGCTAATAGCCGGACAAAAAAGTACGGCAGCGATGAGTAGCAGATGTCTTAACCTCATGAACGTACTCCTGTTAGTGTGGGCGACAAACCAGTGGGCCTATTTGCATAATCCCCTTTGCTGACACGGGATAGTCAAATTGCACGCGACAACTACCGGTGTCCGTATCAACGCGCAGCGTGTTGTGCTGCTCCAGTGTGTCGAACCAGGTCATCCCATCAAAACCAACGACAGACGACTGTCCTTTTCCGTTGATGGCGTAAGCCATGCTACCTTCAGGAATTGGCTTACCCTGATTGTCGACGAGGATAACCTGCGCAGCACGTACGGTGGTGATGCCAAAACTAACCAAAGTACCGGAACGATCTGCAGGCGTGGCATTCGTCTCAACGCGTGCGATCCGCATATTGGTGGGGAGATCCATCGGGTCAATACTGATCAGGTTTTTTTGATAACTGTTGAGCGGCGTGACCAGCAGTAGTCCCTGGTCATCGCTGCGACCAATCAGGTTATTTTGCAGTTTGACTGGAACATCAGGCACGCCGTCAGTTGAGACGACGGCAAAACCATTGTTGATTTCCCTTGCTGCAAACAAGCCGCCTCCCATGGTCACCAGCGATCCGGTTGCGCCTGCGTAGCCGTAATGGTTATCTGGTAAACGGCTGAATCCCGCGTACGCTTTACCATAACGCCCCAGATATCCTACTTCTCCCTGGCCACTTTGTCGGGAAGCCTGCTGACTGGCGGCCAGATTCCAGCCCCAACCGCCGTCGGCAGGCGGCGTCTTGCTAGCGTTGAGCTGATAGCCGGTTTCATCGTTGGTGCGTTGTAGCGTGCTGCTGGCGCTCAGATTGTTATCAGTGGTAATCGTTACCATCAGATAGATACTGCGATCGCGGTTATCGTCAATGTTCTGGTTGAATCCGGCATTCAGTGAGATGTTGTCTGTAACGGATTTGAACCAGCTGGCGTTAGCGTAGCGCACCGCATTTTCGTGTGGATAACGAAACTGCAGGTAACTCAGGCTGACATTTCCGACAGATTCCAGCGAATAGCCAATGACCGTGTTGCTGTTGAGCGTTGGGGGCGGCTCACCATAATGGGTGGCGACATCGCGGTAATCGCCAGAAGTTGCCGTGGTACTGGTACTGAAATTAAACCGTTCGCCGGACCAACGATAACCAAAGCTATACAGAAATCCGTTCTGCCCTGAATCGCTACTTGCGGCAAGTGATGTCGAAAATGTGCCGCTGCGGGTTCCCGGGATCCAGTCGTTACTGAAGCCTGCGTTAATTAGTCCATCGCTGGTTTCTGCGTGAGCCCCGGCGGTCAACGTATTGCTAAACCCGCGACGCCACGTAGCGCTCAATACCGGTGCGCTGGCATAGTCAAAAGAGGAATAACCATAATTTTCGCGTACCGTGCCCAATTCTGCCGACCAGGCGGTTAATCCTTCCCGCAGGAGTTGTTGATCGTTGTAGAACGAGAAATTTTGTACGCTCGTTCTGCCCAGCGCGTCTGTCATCATCACCTGACCCGTTCCCGCGCCGCTGATGTTAGGCATGGTGTTGATCTGAAAACTACCTGCGGGGACTTCTCCGTTGTAGTACCTGACACCGTCCACGTACAGCTCAACGTTTGATGGCAACGTCGCGGATCCCAGATATGCAGGGAGCGGGGTGGTTGGCATATAGGGCTGTAAACTAAAATCGGTGCCTATCTGAATGCCGCCGATACGCGTTGGTCGGGACCAGATGAGTGAGCTTGTCAGGGTATCGCCAACGGTTAACGCCAACATCGTATCAGGAAATGAGGTACGCCAGCTGGTATCAAGGCGCTCAAAGCTGTTATCGGCGTATTCCTCGGTGGAGTACTGCGTCAACTGGGTGGTGCTGAGCACGCCGGCAGCATTGAAGGCGCGAAGTTCACTGAAGGTATTTATTACGCTCTCATCCCCCTGTTGGGTATAGATATCATAATTGAGCAGCGCTCCGCGTGATGTTGTCGCCGTTGGCGCGGTTTCGGTAGGCGAGTTAAGCTGCGTGGTGGCAAGATCGAGTGAACTAAGTGGCGCAGTAAGCGAGAGCGTTTGCAACTGAACGTTGTAGTCAATGGTTAACTGGGGGATATCGTTCAGGCAGACGGCGTTAGTGGCGTCTGGAGCAAAGCGAAAGCCCATTTTACTCAGGGTATTAGCTCCCGCATAAAGCTTTCCATTATCGTAGCCAAAATGTACCAGCCCAACGGGATTCCCATTTAAGGTGACATCGAGATACAAATCGACTCCCGTAATTTGTGATGTGCTATTAATAACACCATTCTCACTCTGGTTATTATTCAGCGTTTGTGCGCAAACCATTCCCGATATTAATACTCCATTGAGAAAGCAAAATTTCACCAGAAGCCAGAATCTGTTACAGATCTTGTACTGTTTTTTGGCCATTGATTGTGACTTCAATTTTCCCGCCATAATGATTATTACTGGCCGACGGGGAGACTATCCAGCGCATTGTTGAGCCTGGTAAAACGTAGCCTAATAGTCCGGGTGTAATGACTTTTTTAGTACCGTCAGGGCTTATAAATGTTGCAGCAGATAACTGTGCATGCCCATTTCCCTGATTACTGACTTCAATAAATTTTTTGCCATCCAGTTGTTGTAATTTCCATTGCAGTTTTGCCTGCGTTTGTGCCGCTGATGTTGGTTGAATGAAAACGGGAACGGAATAATGCAGCACAAACTGAAGCTTATTTTTTTCTACTTTTGCAGGCGGTAACTCATCTATCGACAAACGATAAGCGTCTTCGGCATGTGCCGAGGGAGGGCTTGTGCGAATAACTCGAATCAACTGACGTTCTCCAGGGGCTAATGCCAACATCGGCGGGCTTATCACCAGCCCCTGAGAGGGGGAAAGTTTGTTGTCATAAGCACTTTGACTCCAGCGAAAAACCCGAACCTGGGCATTGAGCACATTTTCACCCGCGTTACTCAACCAGATACCATCGGCATTTTGCGTCGCTTGCAACGTTAACGTGACCGGGGCTATTTGCAGCCCACTGGCAGTGGCAAGGTTGGCGCTCGCAACCATCCCTAGCAGGCATGCGCAGGCACACTGCTTAACAGGCAGTTTTACTCTCATATAGCTTCCTGAAGTTAGTAGTTAACGTTAACCGTTACCGTGTCGGCATAGTCGTCAGGAGTGAAGTTGGCGCTCGGTGCGGTGGCATAAACAGTAAAAGTTTGCACCAGGCCGGTCCCTGTCGCTGCTACGCCATTCCCAGGTGCGGTGTCGGTGGCGGTATTTCCCCATACCGGACCTGTTGCTGACGTGCGATTTAGCTGATAGGGCACTTTATCGGTATTGGTAGCAGCGTTAGCCACAGAGGACATGGCGCCCGAGCCCGTCGTCGTCCCTCCATTAGCGGCCGACGGCGCCAGCCCGATAAAATAGGGCGTGGTTTTTGAGCAATTAATTGAAATAGTGTTGCTTGCACTGGTATTTGTCGCCGTGGTATTCACCGGACCAAGTGTGATATTTGAAGCCGAACCCGCAGTCACGGTACAGGCCTTTTGAATCGTCATCAGCACCTGAAATGTTCCGTTAACGGTTGCTGCATTTGCCACAGAGATAATGGAAAAGGCGCAGCAACAAAGAATTAAGCGTTTGTCTAAGACTAGAGCCATATCCTTTACCTTTTTCAAATAACCACATTTATTACTTTAGAAAAACAATAATGTGGCACAAGAAGACATAATTTAACCCTAGAATAAGTATTAGGTGTACGCCAGTTGATCTAATGAATTTTACTTAGGAAAAAGGTGATGTCGTCGACAAAAAAATAATACCAACGGGTGAGTATGTTGTTTTGTTTTTATGCTATGGCGGGTGTTAAGTCAGGAGAATAGGGGGCAACATATTCCTTGGATGGTACTCAAAATAACCACCCAAAAAATGAGAGTCGTATGATTTATCTTACACGTATTACGTATTGGCTACGGGCTGTGGAAAATGACCTTATAACCTTGCTCATTCCAGTGTTGTAGCAGTTCATTTTGTCTGCGGGTTGGCGCGATACCGGTCCAGACAAAAAGCGTTTGCCCAGGGAAAAGTTCAGGTCTTGGCGATTCAATGGGTTCAGCCAGAACGGCAATATGCCAACCAGATTGCGATAAACGCCAGGCTTCGAGCCACAGACGGGTTCTGTCTTCAACATCCCAGGCCAGCAGGAGAGCATCCTTTCCTGACTTGCGCCGCGTTTCAGACAGCAGTGTTGCAACATATTCAATCAATGCGCCATCAAGCATGCTGTTCATTATGCGGGATGTATTATGGTCAAGTATCAGCCGTTGACGTACGGGAAGATAAACGTGATCAATCAGCGCATCTACGGGGTGAACGCGACCGAGTGCGGTAATTTTGGCTCGCAGCTTCGGTGGATGTGCCATGCGAAGAATGCTCATCATCTCTTCTTGTAATTGATTCCAGTCGTCGTCAGCTTGACGGGTACTGGTTTCCAGCAATGCCTTAACTTTACCAACAGGTATGCCATTGCTAATCCAACGTTTTATTTCTTCAATACGCTGAATATCTTCTTCATCAAAGAGTCGGTGGCCACCTTCACTGCGTTGAGGTTTGAGTAAACCGTAACGTCGTTGCCATGCCCGAAGGGTGACAGGATTTATCCCGCAACGTTCTGCGACATCCCCAATGCTGTAATAAGCCATAGTTCCCCCGGACACTCCTGATTCTCCGTCACCGATATGCGGTTCCTGCTACTTTGTACAACATTCATCAAATTGTACAAAACATATATAAGATTCTAGCAAAATTAAGATTTACTTTACTATCATGCAAGGAGTAAATGCTGTTTTTTTATGTTCAGCATGAGGGCGGTTGTGGTGATTGTTGATTTATAACAATGCGTTAGTTATTGTGACGCTGAGAAATCATTTTTCTCTGGCCATGCAACAGATGGAATACCATTCAGGCAGGCTTGTGCAAAAAGGTTACCCTGGAAGATTTCAATGCCCGCGGATTCAAGCCACATCCACTCTTCGGGTTTTTCAACGCCGACTGCGGAAATCATAATTTCCAGTGACGCGCAGCATTTGATAATTGCCTGAATGATAGCCTGCCGCGGTCCACTTTTATGCACATC
>OLIY01001364.1_pt1 | contig 16793 bp, 8 predicted proteins | sample 1601431 | NCBI WGS metagenome assembly OLIY01 (sample SAMN04168659, study PRJEB22393) | human gut metagenome | biome: human gut microbiome; feature: stool | host: Homo sapiens | collected 2014-05-12
GTTCGGCGAAGCAAGAAACTGCGCCCCGTTTGCGTCCGTCATCGCCGTGTGGTGGGGATGGGGCGTCTTGGATGGCTGGTTTCCCGACAGGCGCAGAAAAGATTTACGGATCATGTGAAGGCAAAAGAAAAGGCCCCCTGTTCTCCCAGAGGGCCAAAGGGGGATGAAACATGCGGATTCATCGAAACGACAAGATGAGTATGCCCGTAACAGGGCGTTCCGTCAAGGGAAAAGTGGCGTGATGAACAGTGATATCAGGTTATCCGTCGGGTTTTGGCAACACCCGAAGACAAAGAAGACTGCCCGCCGTCTGGGGCTTGAGGGGATACGCTCCCTGCAAGTTCTGTGGGCGTGGGCTGCTGTGAATCGCCCGAACGGGGACCTTTCCGGCATGGACTGGGAGGACGTCGAACTTGCAGCGGACTGGCAGGGTGAAGAACGGAAATTTTTCGACACCTGGCATGTGGATTGACGAAAGCCCTGACGGGTACACCCTGCACGATTGGCAGGAACATAACCCGTGGGCAAGTGAAGCCGATACCCGTAGCGATGCCGCAAGGCTTTCTCGTTTTGCAAGAAAATTCCCCGAGATAGCTAAATCTATGCGTGATGATGGAGTGAAGGGACTTACGCAGGAAGAGTATCGTATGTACGCCGATGGTACGCCGTACATACGGCGTAATACGAACGTAGATACGGCGTTGAACGAACGTAGTACGGATCGTTCTACTCCTGCTCCTTCTCCTACTCCAAACGTAAAAGAAGAGAGTGTGCTTAACGCGCACGCGCGCGTTGAACGCCCGGCGGAAAATCCAGAGCCGGAAGCCGTCCTTTCTCGTCAGCCCTCGTTGGCGTTTGACGAGTTCTTCGAGCCCCGGCTCGTAAATCGGGATGAGGCCGTTGTTCAGGGCGTCGATCTTTTTCCTGTCGACGTCGACGCACGTAATATCGAGTCCCATTTCTGCGAAACAGGCACCCGATACGAGGCCGACATAACCCGTACCCACGACTGCGATTTTCATCATATTATGTCCAAGTTTTTGGTTGGTTTAGCGGTGCATGCACCCGGCGATCCGCGCTGCGAGCGCGTGGCATGCCTCGTGCCATGCCGGCGAGAAACCCTGCTTCATTTCCACGGGTTCGCAGATCGCCTCCCACTTCATCTTCTGTGCGAATTCGCCCAGGCAGCGTACGGCGGCACTCGCCCAGCAGAAGGAGCCGAACCAGCCGAAGTTGCGCTGCGGGACGCAGCGTGCCGCGATCAGGTCGAGCAGGCGTGCCACGGGCGGGTAGAGCCCTCCGTTATAGGTCGGGCCGCCCACGATGAGCGTGTCGTAACGGAATACGTCGCGCAGGACGATGGATTCATCGGCGTAGGACATGTTGTGGACGAAGATCGGGCCCACACCTTCGGCGGCCAGTTCGCGCGCTATGCGCTCGGCCATCTGCTCCGTATTGCCGTACATCGAGCCATAGGCGATCACCACGCCAGGTTCGCCTGCGTAGCGGCTCAGACGGTCGTAGACGTCCATCACCTGCGGGATCTCGCGCTGCCATACGGGGCCGTGGGTCGAGCAAATGGTCGTGGGGTTCAGGCCCCGTACCTTCGCGAGCGCCTTTTGCACAGGCACGCCGTATTTGCCGACGATGCAGGCGTAGTAGCGGCGCATTTCGTCCCAGTAGCGCGACGGGTCTACCTGCGAGTCGGTGATGCCGCCGTCGATGGCGCCGAACGTGCCGAAGGCATCGCCCGAGAAGAGCGTGCCGGCCTCGGCACACCATGTCACCATCGTTTCGGGCCAGTGTACCATCGGCGCCATGTAGAACGAGAGCGTTTTCGAGCCGAGCGATATGCTGTCGCCCTCCTTGACTTCGAGCGTCCCGGTGTCGATGCCGTAGAATCCCTGGAGCATCTGCAGCGTCTTGGCGTTGCCCACGATTCGGATGTCGGGGTAGAGCATGCGCAGTGCGCGCACGGACGACGAGTGGTCGGGTTCCATGTGGTTGATGACCAGGTAGTCGATCTTGCGGTCGCCGATGGCCTCGCGGATGTTCTCTGTCAGACGGCTGCCGAAGCCCTCTTCGACGGTATCTATCAGTGCGACCTTTTCGTCGGCAACCAGATAGGCATTGTATGAAACCCCCTGCGGGAGCGACCAGAGACCTTCGAAACGGGTGGTTGTGCGATCGTTGACCCCGACGTAATGGATGCCGGGCAAAATTTCGGTGATATTCATGGTGCGTGGCGTATTTGTTTCAAAGATAGTGAAAAATGTGCCAAAGTGGAGCGGCGCGTGCCTTCCTGCTTGCCGGATTTTTCCCTATCGTCGGATATTAAAAATTTGCGTAAAGATAACCGTTTTTTCGGATATGCGTGAAATCTGTTTCCGAAAAAAAAGCGATTCCCGCATGATGCGGTGGCTGGGCAGCTGGTTTTCCGGCCTGCGGGGTGCCTGTGGCGTTGACCGGGGGCTTGCCGTTTGCGCATGGCGAACCCGCACTGCGGCATCGGGGACAGGCGTAAAAAAAAGCCTTCGGCAAGTGCCGAAGGCTTTGGAAATATTACAAGCCGGGGCTTAGAGCAACCGGAAGAAATCCGAGCGTACGCCCTGCATGCTTACCGCGTCGTTCTTTACCGACTCCGGAATCGTCGCACGAGTGTATACGCACACGTCGCCGGTGTCGGCCGTGCTGGTCAGCGTGATGGTGTTGGACGATTCGTCTGCCGTGACCGTGTACGAGCTTCCCCAGGGGGTGTTGTCGCTGTAATTTCCCGAAAGTACATCGCCTCTGAGCAAGTAGCTGCCCGTGTATTTCTGGTACTTTACGGATTCGATCTTCTGGTAGATGGTGAACGACCCGCCGTCGAATGCGATGTAGGCGTCGAACACCTGCGGAGCCTGGCCTGTCCATGAGGTCAGGCGCCATTCTCCGACGAGTTGCTTGGCCAACGGCGTGTTGTTGTCTTTGTTGTCGTCGTCGCACCCTGCGAACAGGCTCATGCCGAGTATGGCAAAGAGAATATAGATAGTCTTTCTCATGATCTTTTTGCTGTTATCGTAATTCGTATTATAACCAACCTCCGTTCCCGGCCTGTACGCCGCGGGCGATGATGGCGAACTCCTTGGTGATCGTCATGCCGCCCATCACGGTACCTGTACCGACCTTGTCGCCGCCGCCGATTGCCGTAACCGTAATCTTCGCTACGCCGGACTTGGTGCACTTGATCTTCAGTTTGCCGTAGGCCATTGTGGGCAAGGTTTCGATCCCCAATTTGGCCATGTCGGCTGCGGACATCGAAACACCGGTGTAGGTGAGGTTCGTTGCGCTGCCACCGAAGAACTGCGTCAGGGGAACGAGTTCTTCAGCCCCTACGCCGACCTTGAGGCACGGCGTGCCTTCGATCTGCATCAGCAGTTGATAAGCGTCTACTGCGCCTGTACCCAGCTGCTTGCGGTAGTTTTCGAGGTACATCGTGCCGTTCGACTCCTTTGTGCCGTCGAGATACCGTTCCATGTCGTTCACCGAGGTGAGGAGCATGCTGATAAACTCGTTGCGGGTGTAGTGCTTGCCTTGTTTCAGCGCATAGGAGAGTCCGAGTGCTGCCACGCCCGACATGTGCGGGCAGGCCATCGAGGTTCCCTGCATGTATCCGTAGTCCGAACCCTCGTTCATTTCCGAAGGCATCGTCGAAAGTACCGTAGCGGTCGAATTGCTTGCAATGTAAGCGTCGCCGCCCGGCGCCGAGATGTTACAGCCGGGGCCGTAGTTGGTGTAGCTTGCAGGCAGGAAGTCGGGCGAGAACGAGGTTACCGAAATATAATCGCGGAACGCCCCGGGGTACCCGGCACGGTCGAGTGCGTCGTTGCCGGCCGAGAAGATGACCAGACCGCCGTCGATCGCGTCGCAGTTCGACGTGGCGATGAAATAGGCGAGTGCGTCGTGCTCCGCTTTGGCATTTTTGGCGTACTGGTCGTCGGAGGTGTAGCCACCGCCCTTGATACCCATCGAGCACTGGATGATCGAAGCACCGTTGTCGGCCGCGTATTTGAATGCCCTTGCCATGACGGCCGTCGTGCCCGAACCTGCTGCGGTGCCGGACAGGGCCTGGCACGACATGATCCGTACACCGTCGTTGTTGCCCGAGCCGCCCGCTACTCCGCAGACACCGATGCCGTTGTTGTTGACCGCCGCTACCGTGCCTGCGGTATGCGTCCCGTGACCGGAGTCGCCGTCGCCCTTTGCGTCGACCACATCCCAGGAGATGGGGCCGTTCGTAACGAAATTGTACCCGTAATAATCATCCACGTAACCGTTGCCGTCGTCATCGACGCCCGTGGTTCCGGTCATCTCCCTGGTGTTGACCCACATGTTCGCAGCCAGGTCGGGGTGCGTATATTTCACGCCTTCGTCGACTACGGCTACGATGATCTTGGGATCTCCGGCCGTGAGTTTCCATGCCTCTTCCACGTTGATGTCCGCACCTTCGCGCGCGGTCTGTGCCACGGCCTTGTCGCCTTTGTTGATATAGTGCCACTGGCGCTTCAATTCCGGGTCGTTGAACGGCCATACGATCGAACGTGTGCCTGCCGACATGGCGGGCGCATCCGAACGGAGCGGGGTGGCCTTGCCGTCCCACATTTTTTCGAGCTTCGTGTTGAACTGGATGTTCGCCACTTCGGCTACGGCCGACAGTTTCTGTGCGGCGAGATCCAGGTCGACTTCGGTGTCGAACTGCAATTCGTACCACCTGTGCAGGCCGGCTGCGCGCGTGCGCTCCTCGTTGCGTGTGTCTACCGGGAACAGGCGGTTCAGGGAGCTGACGTTCAGCTCCGAAAGTATTTCATCTACGGAGACGATACCCGCGCGGGTAGCGACCGACCGTGTCTTGGCGGCGGCTTCGGCGGCCTGTTCGAGGCTGCCGATGGCTGCGTCGTCGAAATAAACGAGCAGGCTGCCCGCTTCGGCGTCGATCGAGGTGTTGACGATCTTATGCGATGTGGCGGGTATCTGCGAACCGCCGTCGGTTGCGTCGGTCATAGGGTCTGACGTACAACTCGCAAGCAGAAGCGCCGTAATGAGTAGTAATTTTTTATCAATCATAATCCGAGTTATTTTTTGAGGGTCTCCCCTCCCCGGTGGAAGGGGAGACCGCTCTTGATCACTAATTGGGTGAACGACTGAAATTATTTAGCCATTTTTTTCAGGGGCATTTTCTCCATGCCTCCGCTTTGCAGAGTGTTTGCCCGGGGTGCAAAACCTTCGGAGAACGAACTCATCGCGGGAGTTGCGATCCGAACGGACACCTCACCTTCGAGCGGGTTCGCGCCGCGGTTGACGGGCTTGCCGAACAGTTCGTCGATCAGGGCATGGGCACGTTCGCGGCCGCGCAGTTCGACGTAGTTCGAGGGGTTGATGGAAATTTCTTTCGAGAGGGTCAGCATCTTATCCGAGGCAACCTTGCGCGGTGCGGCTGCTCCCGTGTTGCTACCGGTCGCCGGCACCATCAGCGGGGACGTATAGCTTTCCCAGTTGCCGATCGAGTTCGTATAGTTGGCATCCGTGTATGCCTTGACTAATATGGTGTCGAAATTATACTGATCCGACCAGTCGGGGCCACAAATCAGGGCGAGATACCCGTCTTCCGTGACACCTCCGATCATCATGCCGTCGATTGCGTCGGAACCCATGCCCGTTTCTTTGTCCAGAATGTAATACTTGAGATAGAGCGTCGCTCCCAGGTACGGAATGGTGCCCATGGGCTGCCCTTTCAGAACATAGATGATCCCGTTGTACCACTCCCAGACAACCGTGTCTTCGTTATTGGCTCCGAGCGAGAGGCCCGCAACATTGATTGCATCCAGATTGTTGGTGTCGTCGGTCTCATTCTCCGAGAAGACGACCTGGCCGATCTTGCTGCGATCCGTTTTACCGGAGCCGTCGTTGCTGATTCCCCACAGGTTCCATGTCTTGAACAGTTGGGCTTTATCGCTGAACACATAGAGGTCGTCGATCGTGTATTTGCGCTGCAGCGGATCTGCCTTGCCGGCAGTAGTCTGTTCTACGGCGAACAGTTTGCCGTTGTAACCGTTGTCGGCGTATACCAGCAGGGTGTAACTTGTACCTGCCGACAGACCCGTATAGAACGGAGCGTAACCTGTGCCGTTAATCTTTTCGAGTTGAGCTGTGGTAAGTGCCTTGCCGGATGCCTTGACACCCGCGATCAGCTGCGATTCGTTCATGTCCTGGGTCGAAGCCGTCGTGAACAGGCCGATGTACCCCGATGCGATCTCCTCGCCGAACAGGATCCCCTTGATCGAGTTTTCCGGGGTGTAGCCTTGGGACTCATACTCCCACGTAAGCTCTGTGCGGACGCTCATTATGACGGGTTTCTCCTCGCCGGCCTTGACGTAACCGAACGATACGTACCCGTATTTCTGGAGGTTGCCTTTTTCGTCATAAGAATTGCCGACGATGGTGTAGATGCCGGTCTTCTCCATGACGGCGGTGATCGTACCCGAAGCCGTGATCTCCTCGCTCGGGATCGTCCCTGCGTCGATGTCTCCCGATTTGGCCGCAGCGAGCGACTCGCTGAGCGCACCCTCGAAGAAGGCATATTTCACCTTGTCGACGTCGTTGCCGAGCGTAGCCGTGATGGCGACCTTGCCGTCTGCGGGCGCCGACTTCTCGAAGGCTACCGAGTAATCGTAGCTTACCGCGCCCGGGAACAACAGGCGGGTCATTTCGGTATTGGCCTTGAAGTAGCTGGTTGCTTCCCATAGCGAAGGTGTCGTCAGAAGGATCGCCTTCGGCGGGAAGGTGAGGACGCCGTTTTCCAGCGTGCCGTACATCGTGGCCGAAGCCATGCCGGGATAATTCTCCTGGCAGAACGAAACGATCACGAATGCGCCGTTGTCTTCGTAACCTACGTCGTTGATCTCAAAACCTGTCGGCTGTACCGGGAACCATACTTTTTCGGGATCCCGCGCGTCGATGATGGTATAGGTCGGAACGGAGGGAACGTTGGAATACCTTCCACCGACGATTTTGGCCATGTAGGCTTCGTCATAAATATCCTTGATACGGTAGTAACCCTTCATGTCGGCACGTTCGTAAATCTCGACTTCCTTTTCTGCATTGGGGACACCGTTTTCCTTTATGTTGGAGCCCATTATCGCCGTGAAGAAGTCGTCGCGCCACGTGCCTTTGGTTTCACCGTTGGGGCCCTTCACGAGATCCCACTGGACGCGGGTGACGCTGAAATCGAGCCCGTTGGAATATTCTCCGTAAAGCAGTGCGTATTTCTTGTCCTTCACCACGATGGAGCAATCGTAGGTCTTACCGACCTCAGCTCCGGGGAAGTCCACCGAGAACGTGGTTGCTTCCTGTCCGGCCTCGAATTTGATTTCCGAGACCGTGAAAAGGCCGTCCTGGGTGCTGCTGACTTCCACAGGCACGGTGATCGCATCGTTGTAGTTCTTGCGCATGGCCGTGAAGGTCAGGGTCGTAGGCTCCGCCGGATCGAGCTCTTGGTCGCCGGCATTTTCCTGCGAGGGAAAATAAACGCCGTAGCAGTCCGTGTCTTCGCCTTCGCCGGGAGTATACTTAATGTCGTCCGAGCAACTTGCGAGCACGAATGTCGCTGTGAGCGCGTACAATATATATTTGATTGTTTTCATACTATTCGGTCTTTGGTATTAAAGCAAATTTTGCATATTGCCGTTACTTATCCGTCCAAGGCGTTATCTTGCCCGAGGGGTCGGGGTTGTTGACTACGGCGGGGTTGTTCTGGATTTCACCACGGGTAATGACAAAATTCCAGTGGGGAGCGCGGCCGTCGGTGTTCAAACGATAATCGGAAGGAGAATTGGTACCCTTGTAGCCGCGGGTCATGGACATATCCAGACGTTTCAGGTCGAACATGATGATACCCTCGCCCCAGAACTCGATGCGTTTTTGGAGGATCAGCTCCTCGATGAAACTCTTGAGTGTCGGCGTGCGTTCGCTACAATCGTACGAGCCGTCGGTGAAACGGTACTTCATGAATTCGTTAAGCAGTTCACGGGCGGCGACGATATTGCTTTGCGCCGTAGCTTCCGCTTCGATAAGGTACATCTCCTCGACGCGCATGCAGGGAATATCCGTAGCCCCGCCGACTTTGAAGTCGGTATAGTTGCCCTGGGCGGGACGGAACTTGATATTGACATAGTCTTTCAGCGTTGCGAAGTATGCACTGCCGTTGGGGCGGCAACTCTTGTACGCGTAGAAATTGCGGTCGGGATCGAGCCACGAATGCTTGCGGAAATCCTTGTTGTCGATCTTGTTGTAGAGGGCCTTGTCAATGGCACGGCCTACCTGGTGTCCGTATCCCCACGACTCCTCGTTACCGATGTGGGCCTGGAAGTTCAGCAGGTTGGAAACGTTGTCGCTGGTGATCGGCAGGCCCCAGATCCACGATTTGTTTGCCGTCGCACTATTGAAACCGGTCGTCGGATCCTCCCACTGTGCCTGGGTCAGGGGTGTGCAACCGCTCGTGGTGATGGCTTTGCGGGCATACTCTGCGGCCTTCTTGTAAGCATCGGGATTGTTGTCGGCAGTACCGCGTTCCAGATAAGCACGTGCCTGGAGCCCATAGACCATAGCCAAACTGGGCGTGTAGGGATCTGTCGCCGAGTAATCGGAAAGGTATGTCGCCGCCTTTTCGAGGTCGGGGAAGATCACTTTCTCGTAGACGTCGGCTGCCGACGCACGGGGATTGGCCTTAGCTTCGGCCTCGGTCGTGGTCTCGGTTACGATAGGTACGGCAAGGCCGAGCACTCCGTCTGCGGACGTGTATTTATTCTCCTTGAACTCATAGAGACGTACCAGGTCGAGGTAGAACGAAGCCCGGTAAGCGTAAGCGAAGCCGAGGATATGCTTGGTCGTGGTCGTGAGAGCTTCCGGGTCGATGGTGCTGATGATGTCGTTGGTCGACTTGATCCAAGTGAAATAGTTGTTCCAGGTCAGGAGATTGGCCGCGTAGTTCTCTGCGAGAGCATCGTTGGCGCCCCACTGGCTGAACCAGTCGTAGCCCGTATCGCCCGTTATGGCCATGTCGCCTGCTGCTGAATCGGTAGCGAGGTGGATGGCCGGGAGGGAGAAATTCCAGTGCATATTGCCGTAGTCGGTAAGCGACTTAACCTGGATAAGCGCCGTGGGGATACCTTTCACCATCGCTTCGAGGGCCGAGGGGGAACCTGCGATCTGGTCGGATGTGGCCCTGTCGGTCGGGAATGTTTCCTTGATGCACCCGCTAAGCAGTGCAGCCGAAGCAAGGGCTGCTATAGATATTTTCAGTATATTTTTCATATCCGAATAATTAGCTGGTTATGGATTAGAATTGGATATTGATACCGCCCGAGATGGTGCGTATCGGAGAATAGGTTGCGTAATTCGAGGTTCCCAGAACGCCCTGGTTGTCCGTATTGTCTGCGTAGCGCGGATCCAGTCCCTTACGCTTGGACCAATAGAATACGTTTTCGCAGGCGAGGTAGATACGCATCTTGCCGACTCCGAATTTCTGGGTGAACTTCGACGGCAGTGTATAGCCGAAGTTGATGTTCTGCAGGGTCAGGTAGCTTGCGTCGATCAGGAAACGGTCGGAGGTATCCGTCGTGTTCGAATCGCCGTACTGCATACGCGGAATGTTCGAGTTCGGATTCTCCGGTGTCCATGCGTTGAGTATGTCCTTGTGCCAGTTCACGCCGATGCTGCCGGTCGGGGTCGGCGTGCTCATCGCTGCGGCATACCCCGAGTCGTAGATCTTGCCGCCGATCTGGTAGTTGAAGTTGATGCCGAAATCGAACCCGAAGAACGAAACGCTCGTGCCGAAGCCGCCGTAAAGGTCGGGGATCGCATTGCCGCAGAGGTAATCGCTAGCTTCCGAATGGGCTGTGGTGGTCGTTCGTTCACCCGTCGGCTTCCCGTCCTTGTCCTTTACATCCTTATACCACATGGAGCGTCCGTCCTCCGAGACGCCGGCGTATTTCTTCATATGGAAGGTATACAGCGGCAGCCCTTGGCCGTAGAAGAAGCTACTGCCGGCGTAGCCGTAATAACCTTCCACCTCTTTGGTGCGGCGTTCGGGAGGCAATGAAATGATCTTGTTCTTGAGGTGCGTCAGGTTGACGTTGATGTCCCACTGCACGTTTTTGCTGCGGATCGGGGTGAAGTTCAGGTCGACCTCGATACCTTTGTTGGACATGTCGCCGACGTTGGCATAGTAGGAAGAGTAACCCAGCGACGGTGCCGTGGGGAATGCCATCAGCATGTCGGTCGTCTTGCGGTTGAAGTACTCGATGCTACCCGATATGCGGTTCTGGAGCACGCCGAATTCGATACCGGCGTTGAAGTTGGTATTGGTCTCCCAGGTGATGTTGGGATTACCTTTCTCCAGGAATGCCACGGACATCTCTCCATTCGACGAAGCGAGCCGGTAGGTATCCACATAACGGTAGTCACCGATCTTGTCGTTACCCTGCGAACCGATCGATGCCTTGACCTTCAGCATGTCGAGCCTGCCGTGCGTCCCGGACATGAAATTCTCCTTGGTTACGATCCATGCGGCACCTACCGACCAGAAGTTGCCCCAGCGGTGCGAGGGATGGAAGCGCGACGAGGCATCGCGGCGGTACGAAGCCGAGAAGAAATATTTACCGTCGTAATCGTATTGCGCGCGGCCGAAATAGCCTTCATTATTATAGGTGATGACATACGAAGTTGCGCTCTGCTTGTCGATTACCGCACCGGCCAGTTCGTCGTTGTCGGGCGAGAACATGTTGGCCGTGCTGCCGTAAAGCAGGTACTGCCTGCGCTGGTAGTATTCATGGCCGAGCATTACATTGACATTGTGCTTGCCGATGACTTTGGTGTAGTTGAGGATCTGCTGAAGGTTGTGCGAGAAATCACGCGTATGGTATTTGCCTATGATACCGTTCTCATCGGCGAACTGTCCGAAATAGGGGTTCTGTACGGTCGTCCGGCGGGTCTCGTCGAGCGAAACACCTACATTGAAAGTGAATTTGAAATCCTTCAGGAACAATATGTCGAAGAATCCCGTGCCGTTGAAGGCATTGCCTTCCGAACGGTCGGTGTTCAGGCGGGAATCCGCCAGACCGTTCGCATTCGGCAGCAGGGGACGGGTCAAACCGGCGTTCATTCCGTCTCCGTAGTCGTACATCGTGATGCCGGCGTCGTTCTTCATGATATTTCCCTGCCCGTCACGGACGTAGAGGGGATAGATGGGGGCTACGGACGAGGTGAAGGCGAAGAGGTTGGCCGAAGAGTTTCCCTGCCCGTCCGCGCTCAGCGAATTGTAGGTGAAGTTGGCGTAACCGGCGTTGGCACCGACCTTCAGCCATTTTTTGGCCTGGTAATCGGCTTTCAGACGGGCGGTGTAGCGTTCCATATTCGAGTTTTCGGTGATACCTTCGTTATTCAGGTAGCCGAACGAGGCGTAGAACGTACTGCGATCCGTGGCGCCCGATACGCTCACGTTGTACTCCTGACGCATCGAAGAGCGGAAAGCAATATCTTCCCAGTCGTCGGGGGTAAGCAGGTAGTCCTGTCCGTTATAAACGACCCGGTTGCCCAGCGTAGCATTGGGATTGAGTTTCCCGTTTGTGCCGATAACCGACTGGCCGTCGGGCACGCTGTAAACCATGTAGCCCAGACCGCCGTCGTTCTTCGAGGCGGCCAGGTTCTTGTTGGCCATGGCGTGTGCCGTGCTCTCGCTCATGCCCTGTGACCGGTAGTAGCTGTTCAGGGCCGTGTAGTATGTTTCATAATACTGGGCCGGGTTTTTGATGTAGTCGTATGACTGCATCGCGCGCGAGTTCACACCCCACTTGGCATCTACCGTGACGGTGGCTTCCTGTCCACGGGCCTTTTTGGTCGTGACCATGATGACACCGTTGGCACCACGCGCACCGTAAAGGGCGTTGGATGCTGCGTCCTTCAGAACGGTCATCGACTCGATGTCGTTGGGATTCAGATTGTTCAGGTCTCCTTCGTAGGGAGTTCCATCCACGATCCACAGGGGGTCTTTCTCGGCGTTGATCGAACTGAATCCACGGATGCGGACGATCGGGTTGGCACCCGGTTTACCCGATTCGTTGGATATCTGGACACCGGCAACCTTACCGGCCAGCGACTGGGCGACGTTCGACTGCTGCGACTTTGCGATGTCATCCGCCTTGATGACGGTCGCGGAACCGGTAAACGCCTCCTTTTTGGAGGTACCGAACGCCACCACGATCACGTCGTCGATCGCCTGCGTATCTTCGTGCATAGTCACGTCGATGCGCGATTTGCCAGCGATGGGGAGCTGTTGCCCCACATATCCGATGAACGTCACCGAAAGGGTGCCGTCAGCCGGAGCCGAAAGTGAGTACTGGCCTGCCGCGTTGGTCGTAGTACCGATCGAAGTACCGTCTACCATGACAGTAGCGCCCGCAACGGGATTCCCGTTTGCGTCAGAAACTGTACCGGAGACCTGTTTGTTTTGGGCGAATGCATATGCGCCGAGCACCAAAACAGCAATTAACGATAGTACAATTTTTCTTACCATAAGCGTTAATTTTAATTGGTTTTTTAAAATAAAAAGTTATCATTGTGCGTTAACTTACACAACATCATGATATTCAGCGCACAAGGTCTTTTCTGGCGCAAAATCGGCTAATTCAGACGTAATAGACTGATTAAAAGGCTTTTAAATCTCTGTAAATGCCTTACCGGATTGTTGTAGTGTTACTATAAAGTAACCGTCTCACACGGGCTAACATCTATACAATAAGATATTTAGGCTGAATAATACATTATTCGGGGGTTACTTAATCATTACCTTTAATGCGGTTTGCATATTGTTATTAGGTTAAACACAAAAGGTTATTTGAGCAATGAGAAACACGTTTAATGTATTGTTTTACATCAAGAAAAACGCGCCTCTCCGGAATGGAAACGTCCCGATCATGGGGCGCATCACGATCAACGGAGAGCGGACGCAGTTTTCCACACGCCTCTCGGTCGCACCCGAACACTGGGACGTCGGTATGGGGCGTGTCGCCGGGCGGAGCAATGCCGCCGGCAGAATCAACGAACAACTTTCGAATATCCACTACCACATCGAAAGGTGTTACAACAAGTTATTCTACGAGCAGTCGTTCGTAACTCCGATGATGGTCAAAGAGATGTATTTCGGCGCCAATCTCCGGCAGGAGACCGTGCTCGCCTTTTTCAGGCAGCACAACGAAGAATTCAACCGTATGGTCGGCATCAGCCGCAGCAAGGCCACATATTATAAATATAGGTGCGTCTGCAAGCATCTGGCAAACTACATCTGGGACAAGTACGACCGGAAAGACCTGATGTTCAAGGAGCTCAACCGGGAATTCCTCACGGGCTTCCACGCCTATATCGCAAAGGAAGCCGGGTATAAAAAAAACACGATCTGGATTTACATGATCGCCCTGAAACACATCCTCATGCTGGCCCGCAGCAAGGGATATATGGACAAGGATATCTTTGCCAATTACAAATTACAAAGCGAATTCGTAACACGCAACTACCTGACCATGGATGAAATAAACCGAATGATGCAGTATGAGAACGAGGATGTCACCTTACAACTTGTCAGGGACACGTTTTTGTTTAGTTGCTTCACCGGATTGTCCTATGTCGACATCCGCGACCTGGAGCCGCAGAATATCCAGGAAATAAACAAACAGCTGTGGATCAACACGACCCGCCGCAAAACGGGGTCTGAGGTCAATGTACGGCTGTTTACCGTGCCCTACAATATCCTTTTGAAATATATGCCCGCATCGGGTTCCGGACGCATATTCGAACTCCCGAGCAACGGGTGGTGCAATAAATGCCTCGACAAGATCGTTGCTGAGGCGGGTATCCAGAAAAAGATCACGTTCCATGCGGCCCGGCATACGTTCGCCACGACAATCACCCTTTCGCAGGGAGTAGCCATCGAAACCATCAGTAAACTGCTTGGACATAAGAATATACGCACGACGCAGATCTATGCGAATATTACCCATTCGCACATCAGCAGTGAGATGGAACGCCTCTCTAAGCGTATCAACCTGCTGTGCCCCGACTGGACGCCGTCGGATATGCCGAATGCGTCGAAAAGGCTCTCCTAAGTCACTTTTTTTACCCCTTGCATCCCCTTCCCACAGGGGAAAATCCCAAAACAATCAAAAAATGTCCCGAAAAGGCGATTGCAGATTGTAATCACCACAGGCGTTATGTGCGAAAAATTGTAAGCCGGCAACCTTAATTTGAAAGATAGCTGTAACCGTGTTAATTTTTTTTAATAATTTATTTGTAAATGAGTTAGCAATCCTTTATCTTTGCTTGTGAACTTTTTATTTTAAAATTAATTTAAAATTAACGCTTATGGTAAGAAAAATTGTACTATCGTTAATTGCCGTTTTGGGGATTTGCGCCGTTGCAATGGCCCAGAACCAGCAGGTTTCCGGTACAGTTACCGATGCCGCCGGTGCTCCGGTGGCTGGAGCCACAGTCATGGTCGAGGGCCAGCATATCGGTACCACGACAGGTACGAACGGCACCTTCTCGCTTGCAGCCCCTGCAAACGGGAAACTGGTCGTTTCGTTCATCGGGTATGACACCGAGACCGTCGCGATCGCCGGGCACACCCATGTTTCGGTGACGCTCAAGGAGAACGCACAGGCGATCGACAATGTAGTCATCACGGCCTTCGGTGAAATCAAGAAGAAGGATTTTACCGGTTCGATCGCATCGGTTTCGGCCGGTGAAATATCAAAGACCACCGTTGCTTCCGCTTCGCGAATGCTGGAAGGCGCCGTTACCGGTGTGCAGTCGTACAGCTCTACGGGACAGCCCGGTGACGACGCTTCGATCATCATCCGCGGTATCGGTTCGATCAACGGAACCCAGACCGCACTGATCGTCGTCGACGGCGTGCCTTATTCGTCGGCGCTTTCGACGATCAACCCGCTCGATATCGAGTCGATCGTCGTGTCGAAGGATGCCGCTGCCAATGCGCTGTACGGTTCGCGTGCCGCAAACGGCGTGGTTTTCGTCACTACGAAGAAGGGAACGCGCAACCAGAAGGCCAACATCATGTTCGAAGCCAAGTGGGGTTGGAACCAGCAGGGTATCAAAGAGCATGAGACCATGCAGAACCCCGGCGACTATTACGAATATGTATACGGCGGGCTTTATAACTACCTTGAGGCGAATAATCCGGGGGCGAGCCATGCTGCGCTTGCCAATGCGGCGAACTCCAACCTCATGCCCGTGCTCGGAAACTACATGGCCTACAAGATCCCGGACGGCACGACGCTGATCGACCCCGCCACGGGCAAGCTCAATTCCGACGCGAAACTGCTCTATGCCGACAACTACGACGACTACCTGTTCACCAAGCAGTTCCGTCAGGAATACACGCTGAGCATCAGCGGCGGCAACGACAAGATGGACTACTACGTTTCGGGCAGCTTCCTCGAAGACCCCTCGTACGTAATCATGTCGGGATTCAAGCGTTACTCGGGCCGCGCCGCCTTCAATGCACAGGCCACCAAGTGGCTGAAGGTCGGGACGAACCTTTCGTATTCGCGCCGCGACATCGACAGCCCCGGCTATTCGGGTGCCAACACGGGTAACGTGTTCCTGTGGACGATGTGGCAGAACCCCACCGTGCCGTACTACGCCCGCGACCTGGACGGTAACATCCGTTACAATGCCGACGGCACGAAGATGTACGAACAGGGCAACGGCACGACCCTTTCGCCCTACGGTGCGACGCAGGATCAGTTCAACTCGTTCAACAACTTCGCGCACCCCGTGCAGTCGATGAGCCGCGATATCAACAACTCGGTTCGCGACAACCTCTACGCCAATTTCTACGGCGAGATCGTATTCCTGAAGGATTTCAAGTTCACGGCCAACTTCACGCTGGACAACGTGTACCGGATGGATACCTTCTATTATAACAATGAATACGGTACGGCTGCCACGTCGACCAACAACGGTCTTGTCGAGAAGTACAACGACAACTATTTCTCGTACAATACCCAGCAGATGCTCAACTGGAACAAGACCATCAAGGAGCACCACAACTTCGACGTACTGATCGGCCACGAGTTCGGTAAGACCGACACGCGCGTCGTGGACGCCTACAAGAAAAATATTTTCTACCCGGGCATCCCCGAACTGGGCAACGCCGTTTCTCAGTACCAAAACGGTTCGACCTCGAGCACCGTGGTGACCGCCATCGAAGGCTATTTCGCACGTGTGAACTATAACTACGCCGGCAAGTATTTCTTCTCGGGTTCGTACCGCTACGACGGATCGTCGCGCTTCAAGTACGACAAGTGGGGCCACTTCTGGTCTGTGGGCGCCGCATGGCGTATCAAGGGCGAGAGCTTCATGGACAACGCTACGTGGGTCGACGAACTGAAACTGCGCGTCAACTACGGTGTGGCCGGCAACCAGCTTTCGGCTTCGTATCCCTACACCAACCTCTGGACGATCGGGGAAACCAACGGCCAGATCGGCATTACGCAAGCCAGCACGGGTAACCGCAATCTTTCGTGGGAGCGCAACTACCAGATCGACCTGGGTATCGATTTCCGCCTGTGGAACCGTTTTTACGGTACGGTCGACTACTATAACCGCCGTACGCACGACCTGATCTGGAACCGTCCGACCCCGTCGTCGACGGGCCTTGCGAGCCGCCTGGAAAACGTCGGTAT
>OLIY01001407.1_pt1 | contig 16357 bp, 10 predicted proteins | sample 1601431 | NCBI WGS metagenome assembly OLIY01 (sample SAMN04168659, study PRJEB22393) | human gut metagenome | biome: human gut microbiome; feature: stool | host: Homo sapiens | collected 2014-05-12
CATGAATACGGACCACGCCAGGGGTAAAATCCGGACTGATTACCACGCCAGCCAGTACCTGACCACGAGCGTTAAAAACGCGGGCGATATCACCGGCTTTTAAGCCACGAGTGGTGGCATCCTGTTCGCTGATATAAAGCGGCTCTCTTCCGGCAACTGCATAGGTGTTGCGAAACGCCTCGCTTGAGCACAACTGGGAATGCAGACGTTTATCCGGATGGCAGGATTGCAAATGCAGCGGGTATTTATCTTTTTTGCCGCTATGGGTACGCTCAAAGGGTTCCATCCACACCGGATGCCCCGGACAATCCTCATAGGCAAAACCCGCGATGGTTTTGCTATAGATTTCAATAAGACCTGACGGCGTTCCCAGCGGATTCAGGTCTGGCTGCTCACGAAACTCGCCGTGACGTACCCACGGCTGACCCGGCGGATATTCAATATATCCGTCACCCTGCCAGAACGTTGTAAAGTCCGGTAAGGTAACACCGAGCGACGCCCCCATCTTCACACCTTCGTCATAAAGAGCCTGTATCCACTGCATTTCATTCCGGTTTTCACGGTACACCGCTTCCTTATCAAATCGCTTACACAGCCCGGCAAAGATGTCAAAATCATGCCGCGCTTCGTATTGCGGTTTAACAATCTGATGCAGCGCCATCAGCCCTTTATTCGAATGCGTGCCAAACTGCTCAATATCGTTACGTTCAAAACGGGTAGTCACAGGCAGAACGATATCGGCAAAACGGCACGACGCGGTCCATTGGTGATCTAACACCACCACGGTTTCCAGCTTCTTCCATGCCTCAATCATACGGTTCCTGTCCTGCTGGGCGTGGAATGGATTGGCCGCACTGTAGATCGCCATTTTGATGTCAGGATACGTTAACGTCTCACCGTTGAAGGCAATCTTGTTGCCTGGCGCAAGCAGGCAGTCAACGATACGCGAAGTGGGGATATGCTCCGATGCGCCGCGAAAATCCGCTTTGTACTTCGCCTGCGGGGGATTAGTAATACTCCCCAGCCCGGAGAGCACTGGCCCGGTCGATGTTACCGTCCCACCGCCGTTATAGTGCCAGCCAAATCCGACCCCGCCGCCGGGCAAACCAATTTGACCGACCATGCTGGCCAGTACCACCAGCATCCACGGATACTGCTCACCGTGGTGCATGCGTTGTACGCACCAACCGCCCATAAACTGTGTCCGGCCTTTCACCAACAGGCGGGCGAAGTCTCGGATCTGCTCTGCTGTCAGCCCGCAGATTTCTGCCGCCCATTCGGCATTTTTCGGCTGTTTATCACTCTCACCCAGCAGGTACGGTAAAAACCGTTCAAAGCCGACGGTGTAATCGGTAATAAACGCCGTGTCATACAGTTTTTCTTCGTACAGGGTATGCGCCAGTGCCAGCATTAACGCGACATCGGTTTGTGGCCGCAACGCCAATTGCTCGCAGCCAAGATAGTTTTGAGATTTGCTACGCACTGGATCAACGCTGATAACGCGCATCTTATTCTGCGCTACCGCCTCTTTAATCTGCTGCCAGTAGCCAAACGCATCGTGATCGGGAACCAAAAACTCGATCTGCAAGTTCTTGATCGGATCGCAACCCCACAACACGATGGTATTGCTGTTTTGAATCACCAGCGGGAGTGACGTCTGCTGCTCATAAACTTCCAGTGAACCAATCACATGCGGTAAAATGACCTGGGCCGCCGCCGCAGAATAGTCGCCGACAGTTGTCACATAGCTACCATGCAGGCCAAGTCCCCGGTCCATCGCCCCGCCCGCTTTATGGTATTTGCCTACCATTTGCCAGTCAGCAAGCCCGGTAAATACGCCTGATGAACCATAGGTTTTTTGCACCCGCTCCAGCTCTTCGTAAAACAAATCCAGCGCCTGATCCCAACTGACCCGTACAAAACGGTTATCTCCGCGCTGGCTGCGATCCGACTTCTCACGTTTAAGCAGCCAGTCCAGACGCACCATCGGGTAGCGCACCCGCGACGGGTTGTAGACCACTTCACGCACCGCGTTCAGCATATCGCAGGGATATTTGTCATGTTTGAACGGACGGGTTTCGGTCCACTCACCGTTGACCACTTTGGCTTCAAAAGCGCCATAGTGCGAACCTGATTGAATCCACTGTTCGGGATTTTCCCCCGCCGCCCACACTTTTGATATCAGCGGATTAGGCGCCAGTGCGCTGGCAGCACCCACCGCCAACATACCGCTGAGAAAACGGCGGCGGGACGGATTAAAGTCATGAATATCCATACATTATCCTTACTTTTTGTTGGTGTCAGACACATCGCTGGCGTGGGTCTGGAGGTATTTCAACAACGTACGTTCCTCCACCGGATTAAGCCGGTAATAGGTCGACATGGCTTTCAATCCAGCGATCCAGCCATTAGCGGTATATCGGGTCGTAGGAGGAGTGCTATGACAGGCGCTACAGGTGGATTGCAGCATTTGATCTGAGTACTCCCAGATTGGCGCAAGTGTGCTGATAAAGTCCTGATCGGTGGTCCAGGCGGTGACGCTCACCTGCTGCCATTCCTGATGTGAATCAGGATCGACCTGGGTTTGTAGCACTTTTACGTTCGCCATCAGGGGCTCATCGAGCACGGCGGAGAAAACGCGTTTCCCCATATACTGGGTGATCACCCGTCCACGCCCTTTGCTTTCACGCCAGCCCGTAATTTCGAGCTGGACGTTACTGCCTTCTTTTTTCAGCACCTTGGCCTCGGTGGCGGGAAATAACAGCGCCTTCCCTGCCGGACTTTCTGCCGTTGCCGCCAATGATTTTTCGCTTAATGAGAACAGTGTGGACGCATCCGTTGGCATATCTCCCTGACTCTGTAGCTGCTTAAAGCGATCGCGAAAACCGCTGCTCATATCGGGTTTGTGATGGGCTATTCCTTTGTGGCAATCGATACAGTTACTGTCTTTTGCTGCCGCCGCGGTCATTTGCGCCGCCGCATTTGCCGATTGCTTGCCATGATCCATTGCCTCATAGCTATGGCAGGATTTACACGCCGCTGAATTATTCGCGCTCATGCGCGCCCACTCCCGCTGGGCCAGCTCCGAGCGTTTGGCTGCAAACTTTTCCGGAGTGTCGATAGAAGGAGAAATAAAGGTGTGATAGAGATCGTTTAAGGCTTCAGTTTTACGAATAAGCGTTGGAACAACGCCCGGTGGAATATGACAATCCTTACACTCAGCCCGCACGCCAGACGCGTTGCGAAAATGCACGCTGGTTTTATATTCCTCTCCAGCCGTGCGCATCGAGTGACACGATAAACAAAATTCGGTGGTACTGGTGTAATGAACGCCTTGCCACGTTCCCCAAATAGCCAAGGCCATTACTACCGCCCCGACGAATGCGCACCACAATGCGTTCTTTCTTATCCACGACATGCTTGCCTCCATTTTTTAATAGCGACACGCTAAGGGATAATAAAAATCAAAAATAGAGACAGCGAAAGCAGATTATAGGAACAGCAGCCACTCTATGAGGTGAGTCAAATAGTAAAGATCAGAAATTCGTAATATAGTGACCATCTGTAAATAAGGAATTTCTTATGCTAACACTGAAGCTCAATAGAGAAAGCCGTACTCCGCTGCAACTGCAGATATTTCAATTTTATTTCCAGGCAATTCAGCAGGGTGATTTGCTTTGTGGAGACAAACTCCCCTCTATTCGCGAGCAGGCTCAGGTATTGCACGTTGCTAAAATAACGGTAGTGATGGCCTATGATAAGCTGATGGCGGCTGGGTTAATCAAGAGCCGACACGGCATTGGCTATGAAGTGATATTCACCACGCCTGTACGTATAACCCCAACTCATGTGCCCGTAACCCAAGGCTCCCCACCGGTAAAACCTAAAGCTGCCGGGGTCTCTACCGATGTTTACGCCGAGCCTGGACGAGAGTGCTACTGCCGGATGGGCGTCCCCGATCCCAACGCTTTTCCCTGGTCAAGCTGGCGGAAATGGAATAATGCTCCAAGCATACTTAAAGAACAATTATTTACCCGGTATCATTCACCAAATGGATTATTTTCACTACGTGAGCAACTGGTCAGATACCTTAATTTATCCCGCGGAATTAATACCCGAGCAGAGAACATCATCATTACCAACGGGATTCAGGAAGGATTATCACTACTCAGCCAAATATTTATTATTCATCATGCTGTCAGTCAGCAAAAAAAGTGCCATATTGTGACCGAATCCCCTTGTTATTCTGGCGCATGGCATCTTTTTAATTATTACGGTGCAGACATTACGTCAATTGCCGTAGATAACCACGGGCTGCAAACAGATAATTTACCCGAGTATGAAACCCAGCTTTGTTATGTTACTCCAGCTCATCAGTATCCGATGGGAAGTGTGCTTTCGCTGGAGCGCCGTCAGTCATTATTAACGTGGGCGCAACGCGTCGGCGCTTACATCATTGAAGACGATTACGATGCCGTTTTTACCTATGGGGACAATCCCCTTCCCGCGCTGAAAGCCATGGATTATCACAACCGGGTTATCTATATGGGGACATTTTCTAAAACACTGGGGCCAGGCGCACGGCTTGGCTATCTTATTTGCCCTGATGAACTGCTTCCGGCGGTACAGAACATGAAAGCGCTCAATAACAACGGCAGTCAGTGGTTGTTGCAGCAATTTTTAGCCGAACTGATGCAAAATCAGGTTTTTTATACGCATATCAGCAAGCTGGCCTGCAGCTATGCGACGCGCCTCACTCTGTTACGCGATGGCCTGTCCACTCTGTTTCCCGAAGGGAAAATCGCTGGCGCAACGGCAGGTCTGCACCTCTCGTTACGCATTGCCAGACATACCGAATTCATCGCCAGGTTGCAACAAAGCTGCCTGTTGGCTGGGATCCGTTTCGACACTCTGCCGGATATAGAAAATGGATCAGAAGCCGCATGGCGCAAAGAAAACAGCGATGCTGTTATGTTTTTTGGTTTTGGTGGATTGCAGATACAGCAGATCAATAAAGTGCTGACAGTGCTGGAGCAGGCGCTCGCGCAGCCTTGATGAATAACAGGGATTGCGCCTGTAGCGCAATCCCTGTTGTTAGACTTACAGCAGGTCGCGGAACTGCGTTTGTTTCAGCGCCAGCTCAACGCCGCGGACTTCTGCCAGTCCTTTCAGGCGACCAATCGCCGAGTAGCCCGGATTGGTTTTCTTGTGCAGATCGTCAAGCATCTGGTGCCCATGATCCGGACGCATCGGGATAGGACGCAGGTCGCCCGCCTTTTTACGCCGCTGCTCTTCGCTCAAAATGGCAGCCACCACCGATACCATATCCACATCACCCTGCAGGTGCGCACCTTCGTGGAACGTTTTCGGGTTATCTTCACGACAGGTCGAGCGCAGGTGCGTGAAGTGGATACGATCGCCAAAGGTTTCGATCATTTTCACCAGATCGTTATCAGCGCGCACGCCGTAAGAACCGGTACACATGATGAAACCATTATTAATACTGTCGACGGTTTCTTTCAGCCACTGCATATCTTCGATAGTCGAAACGATACGCGGCAGGCCGAGGATCGGGCGCGGCGGATCGTCAGGATGCACGGCCAGACGCACACCGACTTCCTCTGCCACTGGCACAATCGCCCGCAGGAATACCGCCATATTTTCGCGCAGATCGTCTTTACTGATGCCGTCATATTCAGCAAGGCGAGCACGAAACTGATCCAGCGTATAGCCCTCTTCTGCGCCAGGCAGGCCAGCAATGATATTGCGTGTCAGCTTTTCAATTTCTGCATCGCTCATGGCATTGAAGTAGTCCAGCGCCTGGCGTTGTTCTTCGTCGGTATAATCCGCTTCAGCTCCCGGGCGTTGCAGAATATGCAGTTCGAAAGCCGCAAAGGCTATCTGGTCAAAACGCAGCGCTTTGGAACCATCCGGCAGCTGATATTCGAGGTCGGTACGCGTCCAGTCGAGGATCGGCATGAAGTTATAGCACACGGTATCGATACCGCAGGTCGCCAGATTACGGATACTCTGCTGATAGTTGGCAATCCACGTTTGATATTGACCTGAACGCGTTTTGATATCTTCGTGGACAGGGATACTTTCCACCACCGACCAGGTCAGCCCTTTTTCAGCCAGAATGGCCTGACGCTGTTGAATTTCTTCTACCGGCCACACTTCACCGTTAGGAATATGGTGCAAGGCGGTTACAACACCCGTTGCGCCAGCCTGACGCACATCATCAAGCGATACCGGATCGTTAGGTCCGTACCAACGCCAGGTTTGTTCCATTGTTTTACCCCACAAGTTGTTATACCAAATTAAATCACCTTAATGACGACTACCATACAGGCATCCGTTAGATGATCAACACATTGCCGATGATTGGTTGATCAAGCTCACATTCCCCGGATAAATGAGGCACACCAATTCAATTTGTTGTCATATAACTTTATACTGCCATTGTTAATTTATGGTTAATCAGGTGTATTAAATGAAAACTATTGCCTCAGCGCCACTGGCGGAAAATGTCATGATGCCACAGTACGACCGCCAGCAATTAAAAACGCGGATTGTACATTTTGGTTTCGGTGCTTTTCACCGCGCCCATCAGGCGTTACTCACCGACAGGGTGCTGAATGCGCAGGGTGGAGACTGGGGTATTTGTGAGATCAGTCTGTTCAGCGGCGATCGACTGATGAGCCAACTGCGCGAACAGGATCATTTATTTACCGTGCTGGAGAAAGGGGCCAACGGCAACCAACCGATTGTTATCGGCTCCGTCAACGAATGTCTCAACGCCAGGCTGGATTCACTGGCGGCTATTATTGAAAAATTCTGCGAGCCTCAGGTGGCTATTGTCTCGTTAACCATTACGGAAAAAGGCTACTGCATCGATCCGGCTACAGGCTCGTTAGACCTCAGTAATCCACGTATTGCTCACGATCTGCAAACACCGACTGAACCGCACTCTGTCCCCGGAATTATTGTTGAAGCGCTACACCGCCGACGTGAACGCGGCCTACAGCCGTTTACCGTCCTCTCTTGCGATAATATCCCGGACAATGGTCATGTGGTAAAAAACGCCGTACTGGGAATGGCGGAAAAACGTTCACCAGAACTGGCAACCTGGATTCAGGAGCATGTCAGCTTCCCGGGTACCATGGTGGATCGCATTGTTCCTGCCGCTACCGAAGAGTCACTGGCTGAAATCGCCCGCGAGCTGGGCGTTGCCGATCCTTGCGCAATCAGCTGCGAACCGTTTATCCAGTGGGTGATTGAAGATAATTTTGTGTGTGGCCGCCCACAATGGGAAACGGCGGGCGTCCAGATGGTCGAAAACGTCTTGCCGTGGGAACAAATGAAACTGCGGATGCTGAACGGCAGTCATTCGTTTCTGGCTTATCTCGGTTATCTGGCCGGGTTCCAGCACATCAGCGACTGCATGCAGGACAGCGCATTTCGTGAAGCCGCTTACCGGCTGATGCTCAACGAACAGGCGCCTACGCTGCAAATTACCAACGTTGATTTAGACCAGTATGCCCTAAGCCTGTTGGAGCGTTTTGCCAACCCAGCGTTGAAACATAAAACCTGGCAAATCGCGATGGATGGTAGCCAGAAATTACCCCAGCGCATGTTGGAAGGGATCCGCGTACATTTAGCCCGCCAAAGTGAGTGGCCATTGCTGGCGCTCGGTGTCGCAGGCTGGATGCGTTATGTGAGCGGCGTGGATGACTCAGGCGCAGCAATTGATATTCGTGACCCACTAAGTGAGAAAATTGCCGCTCTGGTTAAACAGAGTACTGAATCAGAACGTGTCAGCGCCCTGCTTTCGCTGCGCGAAATTTTCGCTACCGATCTCGTCCAGAATCCGCAGTTTGTCGCGGCCATTCAGCAGGCCTGGCAACGCATTGCCCAATACGGTGCGCATCAGGCTGTCATTGATACGTTAAAAAGTTAACGATTTCTGCCATTAAACAGGACGAAGCGCGTCTTCGTCCTCTCACCCCTTCTCTTTTTCACCGTTTTTCGCCAGGATTGTTAAATGCCATTACGGTAATTTATGATTCTGGAGTAAATGTGACTAAAACCAATCTCATCACCGGTTTTCTCGGCAGTGGCAAAACCACCTCTATTCTTCATTTATTGGCAAACAAAGATCCTGCTGAGAAGTGGGCCGTGCTGGTTAATGAGTTTGGCGAAGTTGGCATTGATGGCGCGCTACTGGCTAACAGCGGTGCGCTGTTAAAAGAGATCCCCGGCGGCTGTATGTGCTGCGTTAACGGTCTGCCGATGCAGGTTGGTCTCAATACGCTGCTACGTCAGGGAAAACCTGACCGTCTGCTCATTGAACCCACCGGCCTCGGCCACCCTAAACAGATTCTGGATTTACTCACCGCACCGGTTTACGAACCGTGGATCGATCTGCGTGCGACCCTCTGTATTCTTGACCCGCGGCTGTTACTGGATGAAAAAAGCGTCGCCAATGACAATTTCCGCGACCAGCTGGCCGCCGCAGATATCATTGTTGCCAACAAAACCGACCGTGCCACGACGGAAAGCGAAAACGCCCTACAAAGCTGGTGGCAACACTATGGAGGTAATCGCCAGTTAGTTCATGCCGACCATGGACAAATTGACGGACAGCTACTGGATTTGCCCCGACTAAACCTGGTAGAGCTTCCTGCAAGCGCGGAGCACGCCCATAGTCATGCCGACAAAAAGGGGCTGGCAGCGTTGAGTCTACCCGCACAGCAGCGCTGGCGTCGTAGCCTCAACAGCGGACAGGGCCATCAGGCCTGCGGTTGGATTTTTGACGCCGATACGGTGTTCGATACTATCGGTCTGCTGGAATGGTCTCGTCTTGCTCCTGTTGGACGTGTGAAGGGGGTAATGCGTATTAAAGAAGGACTGGTACGCATTAACCGCCAGGGAGACGACTGGCATATAGAGACGCAAAACGTCGCGCCACCAGATAGTCGTATTGAACTCATCGCCGATACCGAGACCGACTGGAATGCGCTGCAGAGCGCATTGTTGAGACTTCGTTTAGGCGCTAGCGCGTAAGGTTGCCTTCGTTTTTTAGCAATGGTAAACGACGATGAAAACCCGATACCCTCTAATCCTCCTGCTTAATATTGTGGGCCTGGCACTGTTTCTGTCCTGGTATATTCCAGCCGGGCATGGGTTCTGGTCTTCACTGGATACGGGCGTTTTCCGCTTCTTTAACCATAAACTGGTGGAAAGCCCGCTGTTCTTATGGGTTGTTGCTATAACCAATAACCGGGCATTTGATGGCTGCTCATTGCTGGCAATGGGCGCATTGATGCTGCACTTTTGGCTCAAAGATACATCGGAAGGTCGCCGACGCATTGTGGCTATCGGTTTGGTTATGCTGCTTACCGCAGTGATATTAAATCAGCTGGGCCAGGCGCTTATTCCCGTTAAACGTGCCAGCCCAACTCTGATGCTGGATAATATTTATCGCGTCAGTGAACTGCTGCATATTCCGACCAAAGATGCGTCGAAAGACAGTTTTCCTGGCGATCACGGCATGATGTTGCTTATTTTTTCCGCATTCATGCTGCGTTATTTCGGAAAAGTCGCAGGAATAATCGGCCTTATTATCGCTGTGGTTTTTGCCTTCCCACGCGTAATGATTGGCGCCCACTGGCTCACCGATATCGTGGTTGGTTCCATGACGGTGGTCCTGATTGGCCTTCCCTGGTGGCTAATGACGCCATTAAGCGACCGCTTAGTCACTCTGTTCGTGAATTATCTACCCGGCAAAAACAAACAATTTTTAAACAAATAACGCAGAGTAATTAACATCATCAGGGATACTTCTGATTCCCTGATGATGCCTGGCAATATTTCATCATTCTGATTGTCATTCTCCTGTCATCTTATTCATGTTTAAAATGAGTAAGTTGCGTATTTTTTACCCTGATTGTTCTTAATTTAGACAATGCCGTTTATTCACTTTCTGTATCAATTTTTCTTATAAGAAATCACGTAAAATCACTCGCATTGACCGGAACGATCGGGTAATCTCGAACACGTTTTGCCTCGCGGGATAATTATTCCCTTTCAGAATAAATTTGTGCGTTCTGCCACAGATTTGACCTTAAGGAATTGTCTCATCGTGCGATGGTAATTAGTCTCGTCACGTTTGGCATTTTTTATAACGATATTTATCGTTAAGGACTTCAAGGGAAAACAAACAAAATGGTCAAATCTCAACCGATTTTGAGATATATCTTGCGGGGCATACCCGCGATAGCAGTTGCGGTTCTGCTTTCTGCATGTAGCACAACGAACACCGCCAGGAATATGCATTCTGAGACGCATGCTGTGGGCAATGGAGATAACTCTTCACTGCAAGCCTCTCAGGATGAATTTGAAAATATGGTACGTAATATCGATGTTAAATCACGTATTATGGACCAATATGCTGACTGGAAAGGCGTGCGTTACCGCCTTGGCGGCAGCACCAAAAAAGGTATTGATTGTTCAAGCTTCGTACAACGTACGTTTCGTGAGCAATTTGGTTTAGAGCTTCCTCGCTCAACCTACGAACAACAGGAAACGGGGAAATCCGTTTCGCGCACTAATCTGCGTACAGGCGATCTGGTTCTGTTCCGTGCTGGCTCTACTGGCCGACACGTCGGTATTTATATCGGCAACAACCAGTTCGTACATGCCTCGACCAGCAGTGGCGTTATCATTTCCAGCATGAACGAGCCTTACTGGAAAAAACGTTACAACGAAGCTCGCCGGGTTCTGAGCCGCAGTTAATTTCGTTTGGCAGCTATCCCTTGGCTATCCTGATGAGACATATAAAAAAGCACTGCTACGGCGGTGCTTTTTTTTGCTTTGCCCTTGTGACTAAGAAAAATCTCACAACATGAGTCATTTCAGGTTATATTCATACAGGATAAGTGGTTACTTCAGGTAAACATAAGGAACTATGTTAAGGCGCTCCTCTTCTTCCGATCGGAAACTCCTGCTCACCTGCGTTATAACGGGGATAGTCGTCGCGTTACTCGTCAGCTCACTGCAGTTTTTTATGTCATGGCATCAACGAAACGCAAAGTACGACACGCTAACGTCTAACATACAAAACTATATTGAAAGTTTCTTCGCTGACCTTGAAACCACCACCAACACACTACAACCTCTGGTAAAAGACACCTGCTCGCAAGCTTCAGCTCAACTCACTTCCAGCGCCGCGTTTAGCCTGAATGTGCGGGCCTTTTTGCTGGTAAAAGACGGTATCGCTTTCTGCTCTTCAGCAACCGGTTCAATGAATACGCCTCTTCAGCAATTGGTTCCCGTGCTGGACATGACGAAAGATATCGATATGGATCTCCAGCCCGGTACGCCAATGATGCCGAATAAACCGGCAATACTCATTTGGTATCGCAATCATTCATTACAGAACAGCGGCGTTTTTGCCACCCTGAATGTTAACCTGGCACCCTATCTTCTCTATAACGCTCGGCAAGATGATTTCAACGGTGTGGCACTCATCGTCGGGAAGACGGCTATCACCACGTTTTCCAAACAATTAATCCCCGTGTCTGAACTCCCTGCTCTCCCATCATATAATGCAGCCTTGTCTACATTCCCGTTGGAGGTGCGTTTTTACGCGGATCGGTGGACGTATAAAGATGTGGGATACGCCATCATGCTCGGATGCATGGCCGGGATCATGACCGCTCTCCTTCTCTGGTACTACATCTATGCCGTCCGTTTACGCCCGGGGAAAGATATCCTTAACGCCATCAAACACAATCAGTTTTATGTGGTGTACCAGCCCGTGGTAGAGGTGCAAACGCTGGAGGTGAAAGGTGTTGAGGTACTATTACGCTGGCATCACCCTACCACCGGTGAGATCCCACCGGATGCCTTTATTCATTACGCAGAATCACAGAAAATGATTGTGCCGCTAACCCAGCACCTCTTTAAGTTGATAGCCCAGGACGCGCCGATGCTGCAAAAAGTATTGCCCGAGGGCGCAAAACTGGGGATCAATATCGCGCCAACGCACTTACACGGCGAGACGTTTAAAGATGATATTCAACGCCTGTACGCCTGCCTTCCCGCGAACTATTTTCAACTGGTGCTGGAAATCACCGAGCGGGATATGCTGCATCAAAACAAGGCAATCGAACTATTTGAATGGCTGCATTCAGCAGGTTTTGAGATTGCCATTGATGATTTTGGCACCGGTCATAGCGCACTTATTTATCTGGAACGCTTTACCGTTGACTACCTGAAAATCGATCGCGGCTTTATTAACGCCATTGGGACGGAAACCCTGACCTCTCCGGTTCTGGACGCCGTGTTGACACTCTCTAAACGTCTTAATATGCTGACGGTTGCTGAAGGGGTAGAAACACCTGAGCAAGCCCGTTGGCTGCGCGAACGTGGAGTACATTTTTTCCAGGGATACTGGATTAGCCGACCATTAAAGCTTGCTGATTTCGTGCGTTGGATGGCACAGCCCAATAAGCCGACGTGGTGATCGCAGTATGCGATTCATATACTCTCACTCGCCACTACATCCCTTATCTTTCAGGCATGATGCCCATCGGGTTGTGGCAGGAAAAGGAAATCGCTTTTATATGATCCCTCGCGTACTGCTTCTGTTTATCACCCTCATCGGGTTTAACGCTCAGGCGCAATCCATCAAAGAAAGCTATGCTTTTGCTGTACTGGGTGAACCTAAGTACGCATTTAACTTTAATCACTTCGATTATGTTAATCCCGCAGCCCCTAAAGGTGGTCAAATCACCCTCTCCGCCATTGGCACATTTGACAACTTTAACCGCTATGCAATGCGCGGTAATCCCGGCGCACGTACCGAAACGCTTTACGATACGCTGTTTACAACCTCTGACGATGAGCCTGGTAGCTATTACCCGCTCATTGCCGACAGCGCACGCTATGCTGACGACTATTCCTGGGTAGAAATTGCCATTAATCCACGAGCGCGTTTTCACGATGGATCACCCATTACCGCCCGCGACGTCGCATTCACCTTCCACAAATTTATGACTGAAGGCGTGCCACAGTTTCGTCTGGTCTACAAGGGAACAACGGTAAAAGCCATCGCGCCATTAACCGTACGCATTGAATTAGCCAAACCGGGTAAAGAGGACATGCTCAGCCTGTTTTCATTACCCGTGATGCCAGAGAAGTACTGGAAAGACCATAAGCTCAGCGATCCCTTATCATCGCCACCGCTCGCCAGCGGCCCTTATCGCATTACCAAATGGAAGATGGGCCAGTATATTGTCTATTCGCGCGTCAAAGATTATTGGGCCGCTAATCTACCCGTCAATCGTGGACGCTGGAACTTCGATACCATCCGCTACGACTATTATCTGGATGATAACGTCGCCTTTGAAGCGTTTAAGGCCGGTGCGTTTGATCTGCGTCTTGAAAATGATGCCAAAAACTGGGCGACGCGTTATACCGGGAAAAATTTTGCGAATCATTACATCATCAAAGATGAACAAAAAAATGAATCCGCCCAGGATACGCGCTGGCTGGCTTTTAATATTCAGCGTCCGGTGTTCAGTGACCGACGGGTGCGGGAAGCCATCACGCTGGCCTTTGATTTTGAATGGATGAATAAAGCCCTGTTCTATAACGCCTGGAGCCGGACCAACAGCTATTTTCAGAATACCGAATATGCTGCGACAAAATACCCCGATGCAGATGAACTGGTGATACTCGCGCCCTTGAAAAAAGATCTCCCTCCTGAGGTCTTCAGCCAAATCTATCAGCCGCCAAAATCAAAAGGCGATGGCTACGATCGTGAGAACTTGCTGAAAGCCGATACCTTGCTGGAACAAGCCGGATGGGTACTCAAGGGGCAGCAGCGCGTAAACAGCGTCAGCGGTAAACCTCTGAGCTTTGAACTATTGCTCCCGGCGGGCAGCAACAGTCAGTGGGTGTTGCCGTTCCAGCACAACCTGCAACGCTTAGGCATTACCATGAACATCCGCCAGGTTGATAACTCACAAATTACCAACCGCTTACGCAGTCGCGACTATGACATGATGCCAAGGTTGTATCGCGCAATGCCGTGGCCGAGTTCAGACCTGCAAATTCTGTGGGCTTCTCAATATATTGACTCCAGCTATAACGCCCCCGGTGTGCAAAGCCCGGTTATCGATAAGCTGATCGGTCAAATCATTGCCGCGCAAGGTGATAAAGCCAAACTGATCCCACTAGGCCGGGTACTGGACAGAGTTTTAACCTGGAATTACTACATGTTGCCGATGTGGTTTATGGCCGAGGATCGTATCGCCTGGTGGGACAAATTTTCGCATCCGGCTATTCGCCCAATTTATACCATTGGCCTCGACAACTGGTGGTATGACGTCAACAAAGCGGCGAAACTGCCCGCAGCCAGACGGCAGGGAGAATAGATGGGCGCTTATCTGATTCGACGTTTGCTGCTGGTGATCCCAACGCTTTGGGCCATCATCACCATCAACTTTTTTATCGTGCAAATTGCCCCCGGCGGTCCGGTTGAACAGGCCGTCGCCGCCATTGAGTTCGGGCAAAGCGGGGCATTACCTGGCGCGGGTAGCGAAGGCGTTCGCGCCAGCCATGCGCAAACCGGCGTTGGTAACATCAGCGACAGTAATTATCGCGGCGGCCGGGGTCTGGACCCGGAAGTCATCGCGGAAATCACTCGGCGCTACGGGTTCGATAAACCCATTCATGAGCGTTATTTCAAAATGCTTTGGGACTATATTCGTTTCGATTTCGGCGACAGCCTGTTTCGTAGCGCCTCTGTGCTGACGCTTATCAAAGACAGCCTGCCGGTTTCCGTTACGCTGGGCCTATGGAGTACGCTCATCATCTATCTGGTGTCGATACCGCTTGGGATCCGCAAAGCGGTTCACAACGGCAGTCGGTTTGATGTCTGGAGTAGCGCATTTATTATTATTGGCTATGCCATTCCGGCCTTTCTGTTTGCCATTTTGCTGATCGTCTTTTTTGCCGGGGGCAGCTACTACGACCTGTTCCCGCTGCGCGGGCTGGTTTCCGCCAATTTTGACTCCCTGCCCTGGTATCAGAAAGTGACCGACTACCTTTGGCATATTACCCTGCCGGTGCTGGCGACGGTAGTTGGTGGGTTTGCCGCGCTGACTATGCTGACCAAGAACTCATTTCTGGATGAGGTGCGCAAACAGTATGTCGTCACCGCACGCGCTAAAGGAGTCAGCGAGAAAAATATTCTGTGGAAACATGTGTTTCGCAATGCCATGTTGCTGGTGATCGCCGGCTTCCCGGCGACGTTTATCAGCATGTTTTTTACCGGTTCGCTGCTGATTGAAGTGATGTTCTCGCTTAACGGTCTGGGACTACTGGGGTATGAATCCACCGTATCACGCGACTACCCGGTAATGTTTGGCACACTCTATATCTTCACCCTGATCGGTCTGCTGCTGAATATCCTCAGCGACATCAGCTATACGCTGGTCGATCCCCGTATTGATTTTGAGGGACGCTAATGTCGCGATTAAGCCCCGTCAATCAGGCCCGCTGGGCGCGCTTTCGCCACAACCGTCGCGGCTACTGGTCGCTGTGGATTTTTCTGGTGCTGTTCGGTCTTAGTCTGTGTTCAGAACTGATTGCCAATGATAAGCCGTTACTGGTGCGCTACGACAATAGCTGGTATTTCCCCCTGTTCAAAAACTACAGTGAAAGCGACTTCGGCGGACCGCTGGCGACCCGGGCTGATTATCAGGATCCGTGGCTACAGCAGCGCCTGGAAAACCAGGGCTGGATCCTGTGGGCACCAATACGCTTTGGGGCCACCAGCATTAACTTTGCCACCGATAAGCCCTTCCCTTCCCCGCCTTCTGCACAAAACTGGCTGGGAACAGACGCCAACGGCGGTGATGTACTGGCACGGATCCTCTACGGCACACGTATTTCGGTCTTATTTGGCTTAATGCTCACCCTGTGTTCGAGCGTGATGGGCATTATGGCTGGCGCAATACAGGGCTATTATGGCGGCAAGGTGGACCTGTGGGGGCAACGATTCATTGAAGTTTGGTCCGGTATGCCAACGCTGTTTCTCATCATTCTACTGTCGAGCGTTGTCCAGCCTAACTTCTGGTGGCTGCTGGGTATTACGGTGTTGTTTGGCTGGATGAGCCTGGTTGGCGTGGTGCGCGCGGAGTTTTTACGTACCCGAAACTTTGATTATATTCGTGCCGCTCAGGCGCTCGGCGTGAGCGATAGCAGTATTATTCTGCGCCATATGCTACCCAATGCGATGGTTGCCGCTCTGACCTTTTTACCGTTTATTTTGTGCGCCTCGATA
>OLIY01001414.1_pt1 | contig 16239 bp, 11 predicted proteins | sample 1601431 | NCBI WGS metagenome assembly OLIY01 (sample SAMN04168659, study PRJEB22393) | human gut metagenome | biome: human gut microbiome; feature: stool | host: Homo sapiens | collected 2014-05-12
CGGTTTTGAGCAGCTCGCCCCGGTATTCGCCGACACGACCGAGGTACTGCGTGGCCAGGAGCATGTAGCGGAACACATAGTTGTCCTTGATCTTGTTGGCGTCGCGCAGGCAGTCGTTCAGTTGCCGGAACTGTTCGTTGCGTTCGCTGAGCTGGGCATTGACCGCGGAAAGCTGGGCGTTGGTGCGCCGCTGCCTGGCATGTTGCCGCAGGGTATGGATGAGCAGCAGCACGATGATGACGAACAGCCCCATGAAAATGTTGATCATGACGGTCAGGATACGGCTGCGCGAATTGATGCTGTAAACGACGGCCTGGTTGATGATCATCTCGGCCTGGCTGGAGTGGAGGATACGGGTGTTGTAATTGCAGGCAAGCATGTCGGCCATCGTACACTGGATATAGCGCGCCGCACGCTCCATATCCTGCTGCTCGAACATCAGCAGAGCCAGGTTATAGAGGGAAAGGTACTCCCTGACGGGGGTTTGCAGGTCGCAGATCGCCGCCGTGGCGAGCCAGTATTTGTGTTGTTCGACGTCGCCGAGCAGATAATAGGCGTTGGCAATATTGTAGGCGATGCGGGCCAGCGTGCGGCTGTTGTATTTCGCGGGGTCGTAAAGCGGCAGCAAAACCTCCAGGGCTTCGTCATAACGGTTCAGATCCATCAGTTCGAGGGCATACATCCGCTGTCGCGTGACACGGGAGTGACCGTCGAAACCGATCCGGGTGTGGCGGAGCCTGAAAAGCGAATCGGCATAGACCTTCCGCCGCGCCTCCGACCCGTCGCCCGAAGCGAGCCGCCCGAACACCACCATCTGTTGGGTATAATAGCTGGCCCGCATCCGCCGGGTGATGCCGACCGTATCGAGGGAAAGGATCCGTTCGTAGGCCTCTTCGATGTTGTTGCGGGCGATCAGCACCGAAACATCGCATGTCGTCGAAAGGAATTTCATCTCCCGGCTGCCGGTCGCGTCGGCGTAATTGTGCATCAGCCCCACGTAACGGGCGGCCGTGTCGATATTGTAGGTGATATAGGAATCGAACAGGCGGTTGGCCGTCTGCCATCGCAGCGTGTCGTCGCCCGCGGCGCGGAGCTCCCGGCGCAACGAATCGGCATGGCGGACGAAACGCTCCTCGTAGAGGTGCTTTTTCGCAATAACCCGATCCAGTTTATCGAATATCTGCTCGTTTTCGCTCTTATGGCACGCACAGAGCAGGGCTACACCGACCACGAAAACAAGGCGGGGGGGGGAAATGTTCAGCTTTCTCATCTACTCGACGGTTTGAATACAAATTTACAAAAAAAACGGTTCCCGCGTCCACCATGGACACGGGAACCGCCTCCCGGGCACCGGCTCCGGACGGATTACCCGAAAATTTCGATCTTCACCTCCTTGCGGATGTCCGTCGACGGGATCTCTATCACCGGGCACCCCAACTCCGCGTCGAACGCAGGCTTCACCGTGCGGCCGTTGACCTTCACCCGGCGGAACTCCCCGGCGGCGGGCAGTTGAAGCCGGTAGGCGCGGCGCGGCTCCTGCCCCCGGTAGCTGCCGACGGCGGGACGGACGGTGACGGTCGTCACATCGCCCGCACGGCGGTAGTTGAGCTCTGTGGTGGCATGGATGCCGCGTTCGTAATCGCGGCTAAGCCCGTCGTCCTCGTAGAGCGTATAGGTATTGTCGGCATCGCCCGCCGAGGGATAGACGCGCAGGACGAGCGTCGTGAACGGCGTCGAAGCGGGGCGCGGCGTATAAGGCTGCATCGGCAGCACCCAGCCGCCCCGGACGTAGAGCGGGAACTCTTCGAGCGGCTTGGCGATGCGGCATTCCTGCCCGCCATCGAACCGTTCGTGGGTGAAATAGTCGTACCACACGTCGCCTGCCGGGAACCAGACCTTCTGCGAGGCTGTCTTGTCCGCGCCTTCGCCCGGCGAAGCGATCGGGGCGGCGAGCAGGATATCCCCGAAAAGGAACTCCTGTTCGTTTTCATACGCACGTTCGTCGCTGCCGTAGTCGATATACATCGGCCGGTTGAGCGGCACCATCGTCGAGTGGGTCTGCCATACGCTGCTGTAAATATAGGGCATCAGCTCCGAGCGCATGTGGTACATGCGGCGCATGGCGGCCGTTTCGCGCTCTCCGCTGATCCACGGACGGCGATCGAGCCGCGCGTCCTTGGTCGAATGTACGCGCAGAGCGGCCGAGAGGGCGCCGAACTGCGTCCAGCGCACCGTCAGCTCGGGGTTCGGATCGCCGCGGAACCCGCCGATATCATGCGCCCAGTAGTAGCAGCCCGCGTTGCCGCTGGCAGCCGTGAGCTTAACCTCAAAAGCCAGCATTTCCCAGTTGGCCTGGGCGTCGCCCGAGAACTGGATCGGATGGCGATGGTCGCCCCAACCCGCCCAGCGGCTGTAACCGGCGCCGCGCAGCCCCTTGCGCTCGGTCTGGCGGTAGTAGAGCTCGTTGATCCACTGCAACGACGTGGAGCGGTAGCCGCGCACCTCGGGATAGAGGTAGTTCTGCTGCCAGTCGAGCCACCAGAAATCGGCGCCCATATCCTCGGAGGCATGGTGCGCATGTTTGAAAAACGTCTCCATGTATTTCCGGTCGCCGAGGTCGAAAAGCAGCGGGTGGGCGGGGTCGGCCCCCATGTCCGCCATAAAGGCGGCGTACATCTCCTCGTGGGGACGTATGCCGTCGTGGGGATGGTCGTTGAGCGACACGGTGACGCCGCGGCGGTGCACCTCGGCGATCAGCGCCCCGGGATCGGGAATGCGTTTGCGCTCCCACGTATAGCCCGTCCAGCTGCGGCTGCCGGCATGCCCGGTACCGATCTTGGCATCGTAGGTATGCCAACCCATGTCGAAGACGAGGTTGTCGAGCGGGAAATCGTTCTCCTCGTAGCCGTCGATGATCGAAAGGAACTCCTCCGACGTATAGTCCCAGTAACGGCAGTACCAGACGCCGTGGATGTATTTGCGGGTCATCGGAACCCGTCCGCCGATGGCTCCCAGGTCGGCCAGCGCGGCCTTGTAGTCGTTGCCGTAGACGAAACAGTACTGATCCTGCACATGGCTTTTCGTATCGCGCGGGCAAAGCCAGCCGTCGACCAGCAGGTCGGAGCGTTCGTCGTCGATCACGTACCAGCCGTCGCGGCTCAGCAACCCGTCCTGCATGGGGATTTCACCGGTGACGCGGTCGAGGGTTTCGACCGGACCGCCGAGGTTGTTGCGGAAGATGCAGCGGTTGGTGAACTTCTTTTCCTTGCCGTTGAGCTTGTAGTAGGCCGCGAAGTTGTGCAGTCCGAACGGGAAGCCGTCGTGCTCGTAGACGATACGCAGGGCCTCGGTCGTGATCTCGTAGCGGTCGCCGCCCAGCGCCCGCACCTCGAACCGGTCCGCGGGAAGCAGGTTCGAACGGTCGTAGGCGAAGATCGTGGGATCGTCGATGAATTTGCCGTCGCGGGCGAATTCCAGCCGGAAGAGCGTCGGCGTGATGAGCGTCAGGCGGTTCTCGCCGAAGACGAGCGGATTCCCTGATGGCTGTGCGACGGCCGAAAGTCCGCAGCTCAGCAAGAGCAGAAGTGTCGGGAAAAATTTTTTCATGGATTGAAAAACAGTTGAAAAATTCTCCGCACCGTTCATTCCGACGATGCGGAGAGGGGATTCGATTCTTCGTAATGGGTTCTATTCGTTCCGGATACTCTCGGTATAGACGTTTCCGTAGGGGTCGGACGCCTTTACCGTGACTTCGCTCCACGTCGCGGACGACGGTTCGTAATAGAACATGTGGTCGTTGTTCGTCTCCGGTTCGGCCGTCGGGCGGTGCTCGGGTTTGGTGTCGCCGTACATGAAGTCGTAGGCCCGGCGGTCCATCTCGTATTTCAGGTTCGATCCGGAGGGCAGGGTCGTCCAGGCGGCATCGTCCTCCCGGACCTCGACCGTCCAGGTGGAGTGCCAGTTGAAGATGTTGAAGATCAGCCCGTCGCGGTATTGCTCGGACACCGCCTGCCCGGGACCGTAGAGGTACATCTGGTACTCCTTGGGATAGGCCGTACCCTTATAATACCAGTTTGCGATCCGGTTGCCCTCGATCTCGTAGACCGCATAGCCCCGGGGGCTGCCGTCGTTGCACAGCTCCTCGCCGTTCCAGTAGGCGCCCATCACGGCGCCGAGCGTGTTCTCCTCGATGGTTTCGGAGATCGTCGTGGTGTAGTTGTTGTGCGAGTGTCCCGAAAGGATGCGGACATTGTATCCGTCGAGCAGGGCGTAGAGCTCCCGGTAGTTGGCGATGTGGCTCGTGGGGCGGTTGCGGCGCGAGGTGGCGATATGCACTCCTATGATGATGAGTTTGTCTTTGGGCACGTGTTTCAGGTCCTGTTCCAGCCATGCCATCTGCGCCTCGGTGATTTCGGCGGTGTAGTTGGAAGAGCCGGTGTAGAGCACGTCGTCGAGCACGACGAAGTGGCAGTCGCCGATGTTGTACGAATAATAGGTGGGGCCGAACGCCGCACGGAAACTGTGGTCGGCCTCCGTGTCCATGCCGATGGCCTTGTCGTGGTCGTGGTTGCCGATCACCTGGAAGACGGGTACGCCGATCTTCCGGATCTGCTCCTTGTAGACGCTGTGGAAAGGCATGTTGTCCCACACCAGGTCGCCCAGCGAAATGCCGTAGACCGGTTTGTCCAGCTGCTGTACGTAGGGCACCAGCAGGGGCAGCACCTCTTTTTCGAGCATCACGACCTCGTCGTCGCGGCCGATCTGCACGTCGGCCAGCGCCAGCAGGGTGAACCGCTCCTTTTTGCCGGTGCGTTCGAGCGTGAAACTGCGCTGCACAACGTCGTTGTCGCCCAAGGCGATCTTCTTATAGATCTTCGGCATGCCGTTCTCCACCGGGATCTCGCAGTCGGCGGGCACCGAGACGAACACGAACGGAGTGCTCTTCTTCACGCGCATCTGGTAGACCCCCTGCGCATCGGTGGTCGTTACGGTGAAGCCGTCGCTCACAACCGCGCCTTCGATCGGATTCTTGCCGTCGGTCACGCGGCCCACGAGGTTCATGCCGGGTTCGGGGGCGATGTCAACCTTTTCGTAAAGGCCGCCGAGTATTTGGGCGCCTTCGTCTTCGGAGCAGGCCGTGAACCCTCCGGCGAGCAGGACTATCAGCAGGTATTTGAACAGGTGTTTGATCATTGTTCGGTTTTTTTGTTTGGTTTATGAAAAGGCCGGATTTCTCCCCGGACACCCTCGGGCATCCGGGGAAAAGCGGCGTTCTACTCTTCGGCCGTACCTGCTTGATCAGGTTGTTGGCCGATATGGCCGAGTTGGGAATCGGGAAGCGGTTCATGTTCTTGTCATTCGAGGGGGTGTGGTCCCACCACGACTCGGAGGTGAACGCGCCCCAGCGGATCAGATCGGTGCGGCGGCGTCCCTCTCCGAGGAACTCGATCATCCATTCGTCGAGCATGCGGTATTCGTCGAGATTGTCCGCGGTCACGGGATCGGGGTCGTTGCGGTTCTCGAAGTTGCGCGCACGCACCTGATTGATCAGTTCGGCGGCCTCTTTCTTGTGCCCGGCGCGCAGTTCGCATTCGGCCAGCATGTAATAGATCTCCGACAGGCGGATGACCGGACAGTCGGGATTCCAGCGCAGCTGCTTGTCCGCAAGGTTGGGCTGCGGGGATTTCACCAGACGGATGCCCGAATTCTCCTCGCCGTCGGCCATCGTCGAAGTCAGTTCGGCCACCGAGCCGTATTTGCTGCCCACCTCCGAGAAGCGGGCCACCTGATCCACCATGTCGATGACTTTGCCGCTGTACTCTTTCTGTCCCAGGCACACTTTGGTCGGATCGTCGAAGTTGACCTGCTTGCCGACGAGGAACATGCCCTCGTATCGCTTGTTGCCGAGATAGCGGTAGGGCTTCTTGCGCAGGTCCTTGTCGTTGAACTTGCGGTAGGGGCTGCCCAGCTTCCACTGGGTGTAGTAGCGGGTTGAGCGAAGGCGTCAGGATGAAGCCGTTGTAACCGGCGGTTTCGATGTCGAAATAGACATAGGACGAATTGTGGTAGAAATACTTGAAATACCAGCTCCACTCGACCTTCGAGTTCTCCGACGGAACGTTCCAGATCGCCTCGTGCGAAGAGTCGTTGTCGAACGTGTGGGGGCCGTACCACGTGTCGTCCAGTTCGTAGACGCCGTAAAGGCCGCCGATGATGTCGCGGCAGATCTGCGCGCATTCGTCGAAGTGTTCCTCGCCGATGTACGCTTCGGCGTTGAAATAGAGCTGGGCCAGCATCGCCGCCGCGGCAGCCTGCTTGATGTAGCCGTCCTCCGGGGCTCCGAGCGAGGATTTCTTCGCCAGGGCGGGAATGGCGTTTTTGAGCAGCGTTTCGACGTGCCGGTAGGTTTCGAGCGCCGTATTGCGGGGGCGCAGACCGTCGTTCACCGAATGGTAAATCGGCATCCCTCCGAAATAGTCGAGACCTTTCATGTAGAAGTAGGCCGTGATGGCGTTCAGCTGGTTGATGTGGTCGGCCTTGACGGCGTCGCTGAGCCCGATGGCGTTGTAATCGACGCTTTCCAGATCGGCTTTGGCCTCCAGAGCCCGCGAAATGCCGCCCGTCGTGCCGTCGTAGGTGTTCACGACGAAACGGTCGTCGGGCGACCAGGTGTGGTAGTGCAGGCGGTAGTACTCTCCGCCGTTGTACCAGTCCGCGCCGCGTTTGGGACAGGTCATTTCGTCGGTCGTCAGTTCCTGGAGGTACCAGCGGTCGGCGCCGATGTACCACTTCCAATGGGTGAAGGGGCGGCACAGCACGGCATAGGTGCTCTCGGGCGAGGTGAAGAACGTGTCGGGGGTCACCTCCGAATAGAACTTCTCGTTGAGATCGCAGGAAGGCGCGGAGAGTGCGGCCGCTCCGGCCAATACGGCTGCTATATGTTTGAATTTCATATTCATCTCTGATTTTGTTTAGAACGTTAATTGCACGCCGAGCGTGAAACGGGTCGTCTGCGGATACATCGACGCCGTGTTGTTCACATACTCGAAACCGGGGTTCAGGCCGTTGATGTCTACCTCGGGGTTGATGCCGTTGTAATCGGTGAATACGGCCACGTCGCGGATCGTCAAGTAGATCTTGGCCGACTGGATGTAGCGCGTCCACCTTTTCAGGTCGAGCGTGTAGCCGAGGTTGATGGCGTCGATTTTGAGGAAGGAGGCGTCGTCGATCCAGTAGTCGCAGAGGATCTTTTCGTCCTTGATGTTGCGGTTGCGCGTATAGGCCGACTTGAGGACGTTGAGCTGCGAATCGTTGGCCAGTCCGTAGTACATGTTGACCTGGCTGAACACGTCGTAATCGAGCCAGCTGCGCAGGAAGACCGACAGGTCCCAGTTCTTGTAGCGGAACGTGTGGTCCCACGAAAGGATCACTTTCGGAATGGCGTTGCCCACGAAGTGCTTGTTTTCGGCGACGAGATTCGACTTGGTGCCGTCCACGGCAGGCACGATCTCGTTGTTCTTGTCGTAGATCATCCATTTGCCGTCCTCGTCGAGTCCGGCATACTTGTAGACGAAGAACTGGCCGATCTCGACGTCGTTTTGCAGGCGCACGGCCGTGCCCGGGTTGCCCGGCGAGGGGAAGGTCACCTGGTCGAGGAAGTAGCCGTCGTCGCCCAGACGCTTGATTTTGCTCTTGTTATGCGACAGGCGCAGGCTGGACGTATAGCGGAAATTCTTGCTGCGGACGATGTCGCCGCCCAATTCGAATTCCCAGCCCTTGTTTTCCAGACTGCCGATGTTCTTCATCACCGTATCGTGCACCATCGGGGGCATCGGGGCGTTGACTTCGTAGAGCATGTCATCGACCTTGCGGTGGTAGATGTCGAACTTGCCCCACAGCCGGTCGTCGAACAGCGAGAAGTCCAGACCGAAATTCAGCTCCGATTTCTCCTCCCATTTGAGGTCGGGGTTGACGTTGCGGACCGAACCGTAGCCGGGCTGCCAGATGCCGTTGGTCGGCCACATGTCGTTGGCCTTGTACATGCGGGTCGTGTAACCGTTTCCGAAGCCGTTGTTGCCCGTGACGCCGTAGCCCAGGCGGACTTTGAGGTCGTTGACCCACCTCACGTCGCGCAGGAACGTCTCGTTCGAGATGCGCCAGCCTCCGGAGAGGGCCCAGAAGTTACCCCAGCGGTTGTTCGCGCCGAATTTCGAGGAACCCTCGCGGCGGAAGCTCGCGCTCACCATGTAGCGGTCCCTGTACGAATAGTTGGCGCGGCCGAACAGCGAGAGCAGCCGTTCGCGCGGGTCCTTGCCCGAGTCCATCGTGGCACGCCCTTCCGAGAGGTACGAACCCACGCCCATATCCCACGGACCGACCCCATCGACCGGGAAGTCGTAGTTCGCCATGTTGAAATCTTCGCCGCCGGCCTGCCAGAAACTATAACCGGCAACCGCGTCGAGCGTATGGTCCTCGCGGAAAACCTTGTGGTAGTTGGCATAGGCTTCGATCGAGACCCGGTTGTCCTTGCTGAACTTGTGCGACGCTCCGCCGCGGCGGCTGTTGTCGATCGACTCCTTGTGGTCGTGCGAAACGTAGGTGTACTGCTGATACTGGCGTTTGTCGATACCCACGGTACCCTGCAACGAAAGACCTTTCATCAGGTTGATTTTCACGGTCGCATCGGCCAGCAGCCACTGGTCCTTGCCGTTGTTCGTGCGCAGCATGATGTCGGCCACGGGATTGAAGGTCGTGCCGGAGATGCCGTTGCCGACCACGTTGTACTTGGAAGGGTTGGCCGGGTCGTAGAGCGGAATGGTGGGATTGAGGCCGAAGGCCATCTTGAAGATGCCCGACGAGTTGCGGTTGTCGCGCTCGGCCTCGCGGAACTGGGCGTTGGTGCGGATCTCGACCACTCCGTCGAAAAGGTTGAACTTGGCGTTGACGCGGCCCGAGTAGTCCTTGCGGTTGTCGCCGATGACGATGCCTTTCTGGTTCTGCGCCATGAAGGAGGTGTAGACCTGCGCCACGTTCGATCCGCCCGAAATGCTCACCGAATGGCGCTGCGAAAACGGAAGCTCGTTGGTAAGCTCCTTGTACCAGTCGGTGTCGTGACCGTAGTCCTCGCCGAGTCCGTACTCGACGTACTCGCTTGATGAGAGCAGGTCGGGGGTCTTGCGGATGGCCTCGACCGAGAATTCGCCCGTATAACGCGCCGTTACGCGGCCCTGCCGGGCCTGTTTGGTCGTGACGAGGATCACACCGCCGGCGGCGCGCGTGCCGTAGATGGCGCCTGCCGAGGCGTCTTTGAGCACGTCTACCGACTCGATGTCCTCCTGATTGAGCGCGCGCATGTCGCCGCCGGGGATGCCGTCGATGATCACGAGCGGACCTTTGCTGGCGTTGACCGAAGCCACGCCGCGCAGCTGGAAGTCGTTGCTGCTGTTGGGGCTGGCGCTGCCCGAAATGGTCAGGCCGGGAATCTTGCCCTGAAGCGCCGTGGCGATGGTCGAGCCGCCCATGCCGGCCACCAGATCGTCGCCCTTGATCGAGGAGATGGACGAAGTCACCGACTTCTTCTCCATCGTGCCGTAGCCGATCACGACGACATCTTTCAGCATCTGGCTGTCTTCCTCCAGAACGATGTCGAGCACCGACTGCGCGCTGACCTTGACGGTCTGCTCCACATAGCCGATGTAGGAGATTTTCAGTTCGCCTCCGGCAGGAACCCCGATCGTGAAACGACCGTCGGCCCCCGTCGTCGCACCTGTCGTCGTGCCGACCACCACGACCGTGGCGCCGATGAGCGGTTCTCCGGCCTTATCGGTCACCTTGCCGCTCACCTGATTGCGGTTCTGGGCCTGCGCCAGCGACGCGGCCGCCGTCAGCACCAGGCAGAATACGAAACGCAAGAAATACCCTGCATGGGATTTTCCCCTGTCTGCAAATCTGTTTTTCATATCTGTGTTCTTGTTTTTCATTGATTAGTCTCCGCAGGGTCATTCGGCTGCGATCTTCGTCATTTTGATGTCGTCGAGGAACCAGCGGAAGTAGCCGGATACTTTCTGCTGGGTGGAGCGGATGGCAATCCGGGTTTCGCCCGTAATGCGGTAAAGTTTCATGCTCACGGGCGTCCACACATACCGGCCTTCGGGAGTTATCGGGTCGCTCAGTTTCGCTTCGCCTTCACCGATGGTGCCCGGACCCGAAACGATCTCGACGGAAACGGTGACTTCATCGGGTATCTTGCTGTCACCGATATTGGGACAAATTTCGAACGTAAGTTCCACGTCTGTGCAATAGCCCTCTGCCACGGCATCGAGAGCCGGCAGGATCACTCCGGTCTGGTTGCCGCTTCGTCCCATTTTCAGGTAGTCGGAGGCCAGGTACATGCATTCTCCAGCCGGATTATAATCCTCGAGTCCCGATTTCACGAACGCAGCGTTGCCCTCTTTCCGATCCTCGGCCGTGCCGTAGATGGGCAGGGTGCTGGTTTTGGCTCCGTCGCTGCCTACCTGGTCGTCCTTGTTGAACGGCTTGCACCATTCGAACGTTTCATCGTAATAGACATGCCCGATCTCCTTTCCGTCGTCCTCGAACAGATTGTCCTTGGCGTTTTGGCTGACATGTACGGTCTCTTCGAGTCCGGTCAGCGCGGTGACGATCTTCACTTCGCCGCTGCGGGGAGCGCCTGTGGCGTTCTCGCCGACGGTGAGCGTCACCTCGGTTTCGCCTGCGTCGCCCGAAGCGGGGCTGAGCGTCAGCCAGCCGTCGGCCGTCGAGGTCCATGCTTCGGCGGCGGTGACCGTGAAGGTCAGCGGCGTGCGATCCTCGTCGGCGAAGCCGAACTTGTTGACCTTGAACGAGGCGGCGGAGACTTTCAGCCCCTCGAGGTTCTGGGTCACGGTGACGGTCGCTTTCTTCGACCCGGCGGTCACGACGAAAGTTCCGGTACGCACGGCGCCGGTCGTATTTGGGGCGATCGTCAGCTCTACGTCCTCTTCGCCGGCTTTGCCCGAGGTTTTCGAGGGAGTGATCCAACCGCTGTCCCCGGAGGGCTCGATCGTCCAGTCGCTGTTCGCGGAGATATAGACCGAGGCTTTCTCGCCCGTTTCCAGCAGGCCGGATCTGACGACGGTGAGTTTGCCCGGGGAGACCATCAGGGCGTCGATTTTGAGTTTCTGGGTGACAGCGACCGTTCGCCGCGAACCGCCGCCCTCGAATATGACATAGCCTTCGCGGTCTTTGCCCGTGTCGTTTTCGTCGATCGCAAGGAAGATGCGCGTACGCCCGCGGGCACCCACCGTGTGGGTCGGATGTATCCACTCCTCGACGTAGGTCGCCTGCCACGCATGGTTCGACCCGAGGTCGAAATTGACCGTTTCGCCGTTGGCCGTCAAACCGTTGTATTCCACTTCGATCTCCTGTTTGGAAACCGTGATGAACGCATCGGGATCGTCGTCGTCGCAGGCCGTGAAGAGGGGGCCCGACAGCAGCAACAGGGCGGACGACGCCCGGATTATTATGTATTTGAAATCCATTGTTATTCTGATTTTGAGTTGATTGCGGTTAGTTGCGCGGAGCTTTCACGATCTTCACGTTGTCGAGATACCAGCGGAAATAGCCTTTTTCGCCGGCGGTCACACCGGGATTCCCCTGCTGCGTCGAGCGGATGGCGATACGGGTCGCAGCAGTCACGCCGTAGAGTTTCACGCTCATCGGCGTCCATTTCCAGGTCTGGTCGGGTTTCATGGCCTCGCTTTCGCGGTCGGAATTGCCGTTGACCGTGCCCGGCCCCTCGACGATCTCGACCGTGACGGTCACCGCGTCGGCCTTGCCGGAGCCGCCGATATTCGGGCAGGTCTCGAACGTGAGTTCGACGTTGGAGGCTTTCTTGCGGCCGATTTTCAGGGCCGGCAGAATGATTCCGGTCTGTTTGTCGGTCGCTCCCATCTTGAAGTATCCGGCGCAGGCATACATCGTTTTGCCCACGGGGTTGTAATCTTGAAGCCCGGCTTCGCCGAATTTTTGCAGCGCGTCGCCGGTGCTATAAATGTTTTTCGCACCGTTCTGCGAACCGAGTCCTACGCAGTCGGCGCCGCCGTACACGGCGATCCAGTCGAAATTCTCCGAATAATAGGTGTATCCCACGGGATTTCCGTCGTCGGGATCGGGATCGAGCGTCTGCGTGACGGTGACCCGCTCGGAGAGTTTTCCGCTCGTGACGGTGAGATGTCCGGTGCGTTCGCCGGCGGTTTCATTGGGCTTCGCTTCGAGCGTTACGGAAACGCGTCCTTTTCCGGTCGGTTTATCGACATCGAGCCATTCGGCATCGGACGTGATGACATACCCCCGGTTTGCAAGTACGTCGAACGAGGCTTTCGAACCGGTGTTCAGCATTCCGGTCTGAATCAACTCCACATCGACCTTGCTTACGACGAGCCGGTGTGCGGCGTCTTCCGCTTTGTCCTCGATGCAGGAGGGAAGCAGGAAGACACAACCCATCAGAAACAGCAAGCTTAGATGCAAGTGTAAAAATGGTTTCTTCATAAAAATTAAGAGTTTTAGTTTGTTGGTCAGAAATCGAACCTTATTAAAAAAATTGCAAATCATAAGTCCGAAATTATGTTTTACAAAAGTATCCATTTTATAAAAGGCAATAAATAGAGCCGGTCTATAATATAGAACCCTACAAAAACCAACATTTTGTTTATAAGACATTTACAAATGTACGACTACCGTTGTTATATAGACTTGCAATGCCCGTATCGAAGCAGGAAAGAGCTGTCAGAAAAAATTTCGGCCCGAAACGAGATGCATTTCCGAGGTCCGGAAACGTTTGACGAATTTCGAATCGAAATAAATCGAAAGCCAATGTCGCTCTGCCGAAAATTCACCGCATCAAAAAAAGCAACAGCTTAATTGTCTAAGCTGTTGCTTTTTTAATCCGGTCGTTCCGGTAACGGTACGCCTCTCAGAATCCGAATGCCTTGCCGTCGCTGACACAAACCAAGTCCCGGCCCGCACCGAAGACCCCGGCATAAGGAACCGGCATCTGTGCCGGAACGGGTTTAAGTCTAACGGTAGCGGTGGGAAATGAGGGTCATGAACTCCTCGCGGGTCCGCTGGCTCGACAGGAAGACGCCCGTGAAAGCCGACGTGGTGGTGGCCGACTGCTGCTTCTCGATGCCGCGCATCTGCATGCACATGTGGCTGGCCTCGATCACCACGGCCACGCCCATCGGGTTGAGGGCCTCCTGAATGCAGTCGCGGATCTGCACCGTCAGCCGCTCCTGCACCTGCAAGCGGCGGGCGAAGCACTCCACCACGCGGGCCACTTTCGAAAGACCCGTGATGTAACCGTTGGGAATATAGGCCACATGGGCCTTGCCGTAGAAGGGCAGCATGTGGTGTTCGCAGAGCGAGTAGAGCTCGATGTCCTTGACGAGCACCATTTGCCGGTACTCCTCGCGGAACATCGCCGAGCGGATGATGTCGAGCGGATTTTCGTCGTAACCTTTCGTCAGGAACGCCATAGCCTTGGCCACCCGTTCGGGGGTTTTCAGCAGCCCTTCGCGCGCGGGGTCCTCGCCCAGCAGGCGCAGGATCTCCGCATAGTGGAGTTTCAGCGCCTCGACGGTCGCAGGGTCGAAACGCTCCTCCTTGTCGTAGTTTTTCGTCTCCATAGGGCGCAAAGATAGCGATTTATTCTTTCATTATCTCATCCATCACCCGCGAAGTTCGCGCCGCGGAGACTCCCGTGGAGGGGCACACGCCCTCGCCGCGCAGCTCCCGGACGATCGTTTCGATCAGCGGGCCCTGAATATGCTCCGGAGGGGCGATTTCGAAGCGTTCGACACCCCGCGCCGTCACCAGTTCGACCGGCGTGAAATCGAACGTGCTGAACCGCACCGAGCCTTTGCGGCCCGTGACGACCACCGAATCCTCCGCAGCGGAGGGCGGAGCGACGAAGCACCACATCCCCGTACCGGGCACGCCCGAACGGAAGCGGAACGACGCCGCGACGGTGTCCGCCACGTCGTAGAATCCCCCGCGGTTGCTTTTGCAGCCCCGGGCGTCGGTGATCTCCCCGAGCAGGAAATCGAGGATGTCGAGCGTGTGCGGTGCGAGGTCGTGGAAATAGCCTTCGCCTCCGACCTCCCGGCGCAGCCGCCACGGAAGCCGGGCCGGATCGCGGTCTTCGGGTCTTTCCGGGCGGAGCAGACGGACTTCCGCCGTCAACGGCTGCCCGACGGACCCTCCGTCGAGCAGTTCCTTGACTTTGAGGAAATAGAGCAGCGCCCGGCGGTAGTAGGCCACGAAGAGTTTCTGCCCGGCTTTTTCCGCCGCTGCGATCATTTCGAGGCACTCGGCGTGGTTCATTGCCATCGGCTTCTCGACGTAGACGGGCTTCCCGGCTTCGAGGGCCTGCACCGCGAGTTCCCGGTGCGTGCCGGGAGGCGTGGCCACGTAGACGATGTCCACCTCCGGGTCGGCGATCAGCGCCGCGGCGTCGGTGTAGCTTTTCGGCACGTTGTGGCGCCGTGCGAAGTCGGCCACCTTCTCCGCGTCGCGGCGCATGACGGCCGCGAGGGCCGAGTGTGGGGTCTTGTACATCGCCGGGCCGCTCTTGCGCTCGCAGACGTTGCCGCAGCCTACGATTCCCCAGTTGACGGTTTTCATGGGCTATCGTTCGGTTGAATGGAGGTAAGCCGCGAGTTTGCGCACGGCGCGGGCGCGGTGCGAAACCTCGTTTTTCTCTTCGGTGGACATCTGGGCGAAGGTCTTGTCGTATCCGTCGGGTATGAACAGCGGATCGTACCCGAAACCTTCGTGCCCCTCTTCGCGGTCGATGATGCGCCCTTCGACGATGCCTTCGAACAGGTGCTCCTCGCCGCCCAGAAGCAGCGAAATGACCGTCCGGAACCGTGCGCGGCGGTTTTCGGCGCCTTCGAGGTTTTTCAGCAGCAGGCGGTTGTTGGCCGCGAAGTCATGGCCGTCGGTGGCGTAACGGGCCGAATGTACGCCCGGGGCGCCGCCGAGCGCCTCGACTTCGAGTCCCGTGTCGTCGGCGAAGCAGTCGAGTCCCGTGCGGCGGTGCAGGTAGCGGGCCTTTTGCGAAGCGTTGCCTTTGAGCGTTTCCTGATCTTCGGGGATTTCCTCCGTGACGCCGCAGTCGCGGGGCGTCACGAGCGTATAGGCGTCGCCCAGCACGGCCTGTACTTCCGTGAGTTTGTGGGCGTTGTTGGTGGCGAAAACGATTTTCATGGGTTGCGGTTTTGGACAAAAATACTATTTTTTCGGGAATCCCGCCGCGGAACCCGCTTCGCGGATTGCCCGTTGGAATTCGTAATGTTCGTAACGTCCCTGGACCTGCCCGCCGCCGAGCACGTAGAGATCGTCGCAGATGCCGTCGAGCAGGGCGAGCGAATCGGCTGCGATGAGCAGGGTCCGCCCCTCGCAGCCGAGTTGCAGGATCAGTTGCTGCACGACGAAAACGCTTTCGGCATCGAGTCCGCAAAAAGGTTCGTCGAGCAGCAGGACCCGTTTGCGCTGCATCAGCAGCAGGATCAGCGCCAGCCGTTTCCGCTCGTTGGGCGGCAAGGCGGCGGCTTCGGTGGCGGGCGGTACGGGCAGCCGCCGAAGCAACGGAGCCGGGTCCGATGCGGGATGGTAGCGGCGTACGAGGCCGAGGCAATCCCCCGCTGTCAGTCCCGGCCAGAAGCGCGGCTCCGCCTCCAGATAGGCCATGTCGCGCCGCCGCAGGGGGTGTCCGCCCGAGGTGACGCTTCCCGATTCGGGCACGGCGAGTCCGTATACGGCCCGGAGCAGTTCACTGCGGCCCTCGCCCTCGATGCCGTGGACGGCATTGGCCGTGAGGAGCATCGTCACGCCGTCGAGCGGCGTCCGCTCCCCGTCGCAAATCCGGAGGGCGTCAATCGTAATCATAAAGGTAGCGGCTGAGGTTGCGTTCGGCCCGGAGCAGGTAGCTCACCACGAGGCAAAGGCTGAGGGGCAGCAGGGGCGGGATGAGAAATCCCGCAGCTCCCAGCCGGGCGGCCAGCGGCCAGCGCGGGGATTCGTCCGCCGGGTCGTAGCGGGCGTATTTGGCCGCGACGAAATAGAGCAGCGCCAACGCCGCCAGCGGGGCCCACGCCGCGGCCATCCAGGCCGAACGGGGCTGTGCGAGGAGTGCCAGCACGGCGAAAGGGGCGGTCATCAGAAAGTAGTTGCGCCAGG
>OLIY01001436.1_pt1 | contig 15944 bp, 14 predicted proteins | sample 1601431 | NCBI WGS metagenome assembly OLIY01 (sample SAMN04168659, study PRJEB22393) | human gut metagenome | biome: human gut microbiome; feature: stool | host: Homo sapiens | collected 2014-05-12
TCCGTAGCCGATGCGGTCAATGGGCTTGCGCAGGATGGCGCGGCGAGCGGTGACCGTAGCGCCTTCGATCGTCGGATTGCCGACCTTGAGGCCTTCTTCGCCGCTGACGGCGAGAACTTCGGTGAGGGTCACCTGAGCGCCGGCTTCAACAGCAAGGGTTTCAACCTTGAGCTTGTCGCCGACGGAAACGCGGTACTGCTTACCGCCAGTCTTGATAATAGCGTACATGTAATAAACCTCGCCCGTTCCGCTTCGCCGTCCGCCTGATGCGGCCGGATTCTGCAGAACCTTTTTGTAATCGCGTGAGCGCGCTTGAGGAGACATTCCCCAAATGACGCCAACTCACGTTTGGTTGCGTGGAAAGCTCGTGATTATTGCATGCTCCTTCCATTCAGTCAAGCAAAAGCAGCGATTTTCTTCTCGCCCCTGCGGGAACGGGGGCTGAAGGCCGCTTCCGGCCGATCTTCCGCCTTCTTCGGAAGGCTTTCCGCTTGGCTATACTTCCAGAATCAGCACTCAACTGCTTTTTCAAGACAGATGTCCGATATGCAAAACCAACAGGATCCCAAGGCCCTCATCAAGAAGGTTCTCGCCCCCATCGCCGAAGACATGGCCGCCGTCGATGCGGTCATTCGCAGCGAACTGGCCAGCGACGTGCCCCGCATGAAGGAAATCAGCGAATACATCACGAGTGCGGGCGGCAAGCGCATGCGCCCCGCCCTTCTGATGCTCATCTGCCGTGCGCTCGGCTACGAGGGCACGCTGCACCAGTATCTCGGCGCCACGATCGAGCTTCTGCATACGGCAACCCTGATGCACGACGACGTCGTGGATGAAAGCGACATGCGCCGCGGCCGCCCGACGGCCAACAGCCGCTGGGGCAACGGCGCGGCCGTGCTCGTGGGCGACTTCCTCTACACCCGCTCCTTCCAGATGATGGTGAAGGCTGGAAACCTGCGCGTCATGGAGGCTCTTTCCGACGCCGCCAACCGCCTGAGCGAAGGCGAAGTGGTGCAGATGGTCAATGCACACGACCCCAGCGTGGACGAAACCCGCTACTTCCGCGTCATTGAGCGCAAGACCGCCTGCCTTTTCGAAGCGGGCGCACGCATGGCCGCCGCCATTGCGGACTGCGGTCCTGAAAAGGAAGAGGCCGTCGCCGAATATGCGCTCGCCCTCGGCAACGCCTTCCAGATCGCCGACGACGTGCTCGACTACCGCGGCAACGCCGTCGACACGGGCAAGAACCTCGGTGCCGACCTGCGCGAGGGCAAGGTGACCCTGCCCATCATCTACGCCCGCGAATCCTGCACGCCCGAGGAGCGCGCCATGATCGACGAAGCCATCCGCCTCGGCGACGGCGACTTCCCGACGATCGCCGCCATCGTGCTGAAGTCCGATGCGCTTGAGAAGTGCCGCCTGCGCGCCGAGAAGGAGCTCGACAGGGGGCGCGCAGCGCTTGAAAATCTCGCCCCTTCCATTTTCAGGGATTCTCTGCTAGAATTGCTCGCCTTCACGGTTCAGCGTGATCGTTGATTTGTGAGGAAAGTCGGGGTGTAGCTCAGCCTGGTAGAGTACTACGTTCGGGACGTAGGAGTCGGAGGTTCGAATCCTCTCACCCCGACCAGGTTTCCACAGAAAGGCACTGTCTTCGGACGGTGCCTTTTTGCTTTTCGGCGAGATCATCCCATGTCACTCATCATCGGACTCACCGGCGGCATCGGCGCGGGAAAAAGCACCGCATCCGCACACCTTCGCGCATCGGGCCTCCCCGTCGTCGACGCGGACGCCATCTCCCGCGCGCTCACAGGCCCGGGTGCAGCAGGCTCGCTCGCCGTCGCGGAAGCCTTCGGTCCGGAATTTCTCACCCCCGAGGGTGCCATGGACAGGCGCCGCATGCGTGAACTTGCCTTTCGGGACGCAGGCGCACTCAAGCGCCTCGAGGCCTGCCTCCATCCCCTCATCGGCGCTGCCGTTACACGCGAGTTCGAGTCCCTCTCTGCGTCTCCAATCGTCATCTACGACTGCCCGCTTCTCTGGCGCGACGACTTCCGCCATCCTGCCGTCAGCCGCGTTCTGGTCATCGACGCCTCGGACGACGTTCGTCTCTCACGCATCGTCTCCCGTCCCGGACTCACGGAGGAGACCGCCCGCCTGATGATGAAGGCTCAGCCTCCGCGAAGCCGGATTCTGCAGTGCGCCGACGACCTCATCGTCAACGAGGACGACGAAGCGGCGCTCCGCAAGCGCCTTGACGCACTCAGCCGCATCTGGATGGCAATTACCCGATGAACGAGGACCGCAGTCCGAAGGGCTGTGGTATTTTTAGGGTCAGCGTCCACCTTCTTGGAGCGTAAGCAGACATGTCCACGGCCGAGCATCTTCTCTACGAATTCCCCTGCAATGAGAAAATCCGCACGTATCTCCGGTTGGAGGCGCTCTTCCAGCGCTTCGACTGGTTTTGCGAGCAGACGAGCGCCATTGCGCATCAGGCCGGCATATCCGCCCTCTTCGACCTGCTTGACGCCACCGCCCGCTCGGACCTGCGCCACGAACTCATTCAGGAGCTCGAACGCCAGCGCCAGCGCCTCATTGCCAAGAACGCCTCGGCGGATCCCGACATGGCCACTCATCTCGCCGAGATCGGCGCAGCCATTCAGGCCGTTTCGGATTCTGTCGGACGCACGACGCAGAGCGTGCGTGAAAACCAATGGTTGCAGATCATCCGCACGCGCCAGAGCATTGCAGGCGGCACCTGCGAATTCGACCTGCCGCAGATGCACCTCTGGATGAACACGGCTCCCGAAATCCGTCGCAGGGAGCTGCAGAGCTACGTGAGCACGCTGGAACCCATCCGCACGGGCACGATGCTCCTTCTGCGCATCTTCCGCGCCAACTCGCACTGCCAGAGCCTTACAGCCGTCAACGGCACGTACCAGTTCTCGATGAACCGCAATCAGAACTGCGCCCTCGTCCAGATCTGGCTTCCCGCCGACAGCACGGTTGTTCCCGAGGTGAGCGCCAACAAGTACATGCTCTGGATCCGCTTCTCGCGCCCTGACGAAAACCACAAGCTGCATCTGGCCCGCACGGAGGAGATTCCGTTCCGTCTCGGGCTCTGCACGCCTTCCTGATCGAAAAACATCATGAAAGTCAAATGCCCCACCTGCGGCAAGGAGATCGAATACTCCTCCGCCAATCCCTGGCGTCCCTTCTGCTCGGAACGCTGCAAGCTCATTGACCTCGGCGAATGGGCCTCAGACGGCTATGTGATCGAAGGCGATCCCGGCTCCGCTGACCGCATGACGCCCGAAGAGCTTGAGAGCGTCGCCCGCTACACCGCCGAACGCGAGGAGCGCAAGGGCGGCAGACGTCGCTGAGAACGCCTCTTCCTGCAGGAACGCCCGCCGACAAAAAAGCCTGTTCAGCACTGAACAGGCTTTTCTTTCATTTTCGAAGCCTCGGAAGGCGAATCGTCAGGGCTTGACGCCGTGCGCACCACGGTCCTGCCAGAGACGCAGGTCGGAGGCGGGCACGTCTTCAACATAGGTCGGAAGACGAGGCTCGCCCTTCCAGAGTGTGGCCTCAAAGACCTCGGGCTTGACGATCACGAAGTCGAAGTCCATGGCGACGGCCTTCATCACGTCGTCAAGATTGCCGCAGCGGGCTCCGACGAAGCGATACTTGCGGTCGCGAACCACAGTGGCGTGAAGCGCGTTTTCGGAAAGCGTCAGCACGGCCGTGCTGTCCTCCCAGACATCGGGAAGATCGACTCGGTTGAGAATGTTCTGGTCGATCGGAAGAAGAACGCCCGGCGTGCGCTCGTTGGCCGCATAAAAGCCGAAGTCCTGTCCTTCCTTGGAAAGCGCCTCGCCGAAGAAGTCGCGCGAACGGCGGAAGTGAAGGCGCACGTGGGCATGCTCGTAGCGATGCTCCTTCACAAACCAGGGGAAGGAATCGGCCAGACGCACGCCAAGCTCCTCGTCGAGCTCGCGCACAAGCGCCTGATGCACCGTTTCGCCATCCTCAAGCTTGCCGCCGGGGAACTCCCAGTATCCAGCCCAGGGTTTGCCTTCGGGGCGGGAGGCGAGAAGCACTCGGCCGTCTTCGCGAATCAGCACGCCGACGGCAACATCCACAACCTTGTCTTCACTCACGATGCTTTTCCTTTATCTTTCTGACCGCCCCCCAAACGAGGCGCACAGAGAAAATCTTAACTCCTTCTCCAGACGTTTCGCTACACGCAAAATGTCGTAGAAAGATTGCCCCGAGCCATGAAAAGCGTGATGGCCGCCCTGCCTTCCTGCAGATTCGAAAGCTCCTGAGCCGACGCAAGCGACAGGGCGTCGGCGCACTCGCCCAGCCGCACGGCAAATCCCGAAGCCTCAAGTCCCGGAAGAGCGCTCTGCTCGAGCGCGGCCCGAAGCACTAGGGAGACCTCCCGAGGTGTTCCCGCTCCCCTCAGCCATCCGCCGACGCCCGCAAGGGCCGCGATCAGATGCTCCGCCTCCTCTTCGTCCCGCAGTCCCTCGAGCCGCACGCGGATGTTCCTCCCCAGCGCCCCCGCCCATGCCTCCGACACGCGTCCGACGGCGAGTTCAAGAGCTCTGGCAAGCATTTCCGCAGCAGGATCATCGATTGACGCCACAGGCCTTCGACCCGCCGCCGACACGACCATGACGACATCGGCGGCAGACAGCACGCCAACAGCCCTGAGCCACGCAAAGAGGGGACCGGCCGCTCTGTCGGCGATCCGCTGCAGGATCACCTCCCGCACAGGGACGTCGGTCGCAAGCAGCAGGACGCGGTTTTCCGTCGGGACCGCACCGCCTGCCGAAAGTGCTCCGACCCTCATCACGCCGTCCTGCGTCATGAAGGGCATTTCGAATCCCGTCCACCCTTCCGGGAGCAGTGCCTCGCCCCCTGCTCTTTTCCAGGCTTCGGTGCATCGCTCGACAAGCCCTCCGACCGGCGTCAGCTCCCTGCGGGTTCCCTGAAGCAGGAGGGCGAGCGCATCCTCGGGAAGCTCCAGACGTCTGAGCGCCTCATGCCTGAACGCGCTCAACCCCGCATCAGAGAGACCGCCCGCGCCGAACATCGGATATCCCCTGCTCATCAGAATGCAGCACGTCCGCGACCCCGACATCCTGCGCATCCTCAGAGCCTGCGCCGTGCCGTCCCCAAGCGCAGCCTGCGGAAGCGACAGAACCGTGCGCGCAGCCGCAGGAACAGCGACCGCCGCAACGCCCCCATCAACGGAAAAGCCCAGTAGAAGGCCGGGGAGCGAAATTGATCGTTCATTCCTCATGTCCGAATCTCCAGCATTGACATTGGCGACCGCCAAGGAAAAGCCCGCCTTCACGAAACGCGAAGACGGGCTCTGAAAGTCATTCAGGACTATTCGTCAGCCTCTCAGGAGAGACGGCCGTGACAGTCCTTGAATCGGCGGCCGGAGCCGCACGGGCACGGATCATTGCGGCCGACGTGCGCGAAGAGCGCGGGATCGAGCTCCTCCTTGGGCATGTTCTCGAGCGCGCTGCCTGTCGCCTCGGCGGGAGCAGGTTCCTCGACAGGCTGCTGCTGGGCGGGCTCTTCGGCGGGCTTCACGTTGATCTGAACCTGCATGAGCACGCGCACGAGGGTCTCGCGGATCTGGTCGAGCAGCTGCTCGAACATGTTGAAGGCCTCGCGCTTGTATTCCTGCTTGGGCTGCTTCTGAGCATAGCCGCGCAAGTAGATGCCCTGACGAAGGGCCTCAAGCGCGGAAATGTGCTGGCGCCACAGCTGGTCGAGAATCTGAAGGAGAATGGAGCGGGCAAAACCCGTGAAGGCCTCGTGACCGACCATCTGCTCCTTCTCGACGTACTGGGCCTCGGCCTGCTTGAGAAGCGCCTCGAGCAGGTCGTCGTCCGTGAACTGGTCGTTCGAGTCAAGAAGCTGCTTGAAGTCGATCACAATGCCGAACTCGCCGGCAAGCTTCGTCTGAAGACCGTCGAGATCCCACTGCTCCTCAACGGTCTCGGCCGGCACATAGGCGCGGAAGAGGTCCGTAAAGAGGCCTTCGCGCAGGTTCTTGACGAGCTCGGAGATGTCCTCGCTCTCAAGGATCTGATTGCGCAGGCCGTAGATTTCGTGACGCTGGTCGTTCTGGACGTCGTCGAACTCAAGCAGCTGCTTGCGGATGTCGTAGTTGCGGCCTTCGACCTTGCGCTGGGCGGACTCGATCATGCGGGTGAGCATCTTGGACTCGATGGCCTCGCCTTCTTCAAGGCGGAGCTTATCGGCGATGGCACGCATGCGGTCGCCGCCGAAGATGCGCAGGAGCTGGTCTTCCATCGAGAGATAGAAGCAGGAGCTACCCGGGATCGCCCTGCCGGCCGGCGCGGCCGCGGAGCTGGTTGTCGATGCGGCGGGACTCGTGACGTTCGGAACCGATGATGCGCAGGCCGCCAGCCTCCACGACGATGTCGTGAAGCTTCTGCCATTCGGCCTTCACTTCGGCGATCTTCGCCTCGCGCTGCTCTTCAGTAAGCGTCTCGTCGGCACGAATGGCGTCGACAGCCTTGTTGATGCCGCCGCCGAGCACGATGTCGGTGCCTCGGCCGGCCATGTTCGTGGCGATCGTCACGACGCCGGGACGGCCTGCTTCGAGAACGATCTGGGCTTCCCTGTCATGCTGCTTGGCATTGAGCACGTTGTGCGGAATGCCTTCCTTCGTGAGCATGGAGGAGAGAAGCTCGGAGTTTTCGATCGAGGTCGTGCCGAGAAGTACCGGCTGACGGCGTTCGTAGCAGGCCTTCACGTCGTCGATGATCGCGCGGTACTTTTCGTTGACCGTGCGGTAGACCTTGTCCTGCTCGTCGATGCGGACCATCTTGCGATGCGTCGGCACGACGACCGTTTCAAGGCCGTAGATGTCTTGGAATTCGTAGGCTTCGGTGTCGGCCGTGCCGGTCATGCCGGAGAGCTTCCCGTACATGCGGAAGAAGTTCTGGAACGTGATCGACGCCATCGTCTGGTTTTCCTGCTGGATCTTCACGCCTTCCTTGGCCTCGACGGCCTGGTGAAGACCTTCGCTCCAGCGGCGGCCTGGCATCAGGCGGCCCGTGAACTCGTCGACGATGACGATCTCGCCGTTCTGCACGACGTAGTGCTGGTCGCGGTGGAAGAGCGTGTGCGCACGCAGGGCGGCGTTGAGGTGGTGCATCAGGATGATGTTCTTCGGCGCATAGAGCGACTCGCCCTGCTGCACGAGACCGCGCTCGGAGAGAATCTGCTCGAGATGCTCGTGACCGGCCTCGGAGAGGTAGACCTGATGGGCCTTCTCATCGACCCAATAGTCGCCCTCGCCCTTTTCCTCAGCCTGGCGGGTAAGGAGCGGCGGAATGTCGTTGACGGCACGATAGAGTTCCGTGTTGTCGTCGGCGGGGCCGGAGATGATGAGCGGCGTGCGGGCCTCGTCAATGAGAATCGAGTCCACTTCGTCGACGATCGCATAGTAGAGCGGACGCTGGCGGCGAGCGGCGACGTCGTACTCCATGTTGTCACGCAGGTAGTCGAAGCCGAATTCGTTGTTCGTGCCGTACGTGATGTCGGAGGCATAGGCGGCGCGCTTTTCCTCGTTGTTCTGATTCGAGAGGATCTTGCCGACCGAAAGACCGAGCCAGTTGTAGAGGCGGCCCATCCAGTCCGCGTCGCGGGAGGCAAGGTAATCGTTGACGGTCACGACGTGGCAGCCCTTGCCGGGAAGGGCGTTGAGGTACACGGCGAGCGTGGCGGTGAGTGTCTTGCCTTCGCCCGTGCGCATTTCAGCGATCTTGCCGTCGTTGAGAACCATTGCGCCGATGAGCTGCACGTCGAAGTGGCGCATGCCGAGCACGCGCACGGAGGCTTCACGAACCACGGCAAAAGCTTCGGGGAGGAGCTCGTCGGTCGTCGCGCCCTTGGCGATGCGGTCGCGGAATTCCTGCGTCTTGGCCTTCAACTCTTCGTCCGAGAGCGCCTGCATGGCGGGCTCGAGCTTGTTGATGGCATCGCACTTGCGGCGATATTGCTTGATCAGGCGGTCGTTGCGACTACCGAAGATTTTTGTCAGAAGTTCGTCAAACATTGTGTGTAACCAGAATGGATCTGAGGGCACGGACGGAACCATATGCGGCATGGCCGCGCCGCTCACGCCGGCGCTGTTCCGTGCTACCCTGTTTTCGGTTGCGCCGGAGCCTCCTCCCTGTTGGAAAGGCGTGCGTAGCGCCCCTCCGCAGGCCCCGACCTGCATAGCTGTTGGATTATCGCACAGAATTCCGCCACCTGATTTGTACCTACGGGCTATTCTGTAGGCGTTTTCCTTCTCTTACAACAAGGTCGCAATGTGACACAAGACTTCATCCGCCGAAGAATCGGACGACAGACGATCGACAGCTGCCTCGCCCGCGACGAGCTGCAGCCGCTGATGGCCTCCTACGCGCTTTCAAAGCGCGCAGGCGCAGTCGCAGCCCACGTGCTTCGCCCCTTCAGGATGAGCATCGACTTCACAGATCCCGCCTACTGCCGCGTCGAGGGGCACACGCTCGTGCTTCTGGCTGAAAGCGCCGTCCAACAAAACAGAATCAGACAGCTCACCCCCAGACTGGCCGCCGCCGCAGCAGCGGCGGGTCTTCCCGTCACCGCCGTCGACGCCCGCATCATTCCGAAGCGCCCCGCACCCCAGGCGGGCGTTCCTATTCCGCGGATCGAGCGCGCGCCGTCCGCAGTGGGTGCCGCCGCCATCTCGGGCATTCTTGACGACATCGAGGATCCCGCCCTCAAGGCCACGATGGAAAGACTTCGCAACGTGATCAAGCCCGGCGAGGAAAACCGCCGGCGTCTTCTCGAGGAGCGTCTCGGCAGGGAATCGATCGACCTGAGCACCGAGCGCATGCGCCTCACGACGCTCGTAGCGGACCTGACGCACGGCATCAACGCCGCGATCATCCCCACCGAGGAGGAGGCCAGAGACTATCCGAGACTTGAGGCCGAGCGCGAGCGAAAGCTTGAGCTTCTGGCCGAACAGAAGGACCGCAGGCTTGTCGCCGTGCACAGGCTCGAGCGAATCGACGCCAGACTCGACGCCATCAACCGCGCGCTTGAGCTTCTGCCCTCGGACGCGCAGGCCGCCGAGGCCGCTCTCGTCGCACCCGAAGACGAGGAAGCCCCTCAGGCGCCGCCCGCCGCACCGCGCGTTTCCGCCGCTGCAGCGGCCGCCATCGCGTCGCTCGCGCGCGAAACGCCGTCCCCGCGCATGCGCAAGGCCCTGATGAGCCACATTCCAACCCTCGCTCCCGATGAGGCCCACTACCCCGAGGCCCTTCACGCCGACATCCGCAGAGAGGCCGAACGCCTTTCCATGCTGGAGAATCCGACGCCTGAAAACACGAAGCGCCTTGCGCAGCTTCTGGAAGCCGCCAAGGCGCTGTCGGAGCGTCCGCAGGACGCGCGTGCGATTGCAGAGGGACTTTACGGTCTGACCTGATCGGTCTTCTGCGTCCAGAAGTCGACGGGACAGTCCTCGGCCTTGTCGAACGTCGCCCACTCCCAGGCCGTCTCGTCTGCAAGAAGAGCGCGCAGGAGCTGGTTGTTGAGGCCGTGACCCGACTTGTGCGCAACGTAATGCGCCAGAAGCGGATGACCAAGCACGTAGAGGTCGCCCATTGCGTCCAGAATCTTGTGCTTGACGAACTCGTCGTTCTCGCGCAGGCCGCCCGGATTGAGAATGCGGAACTCGTCCATCACGATGGCGTTCTCGAGCGAACCGCCCTGAGCGAGCCCCATGCGGCGAAGCATCTCCACGTCCTGCACGAAACCGAACGTGCGGGCGCGAGAGACCGCCTGCTCGTACGTGACGCGCGAGAAGTCGACGTCCGCCTTCTGCTCCGTGCGGTCGATCGCAGGATGACCGAAGGCGATGGTGAACGTGAGACGAAAGCCCTCGTGCGGCTCAAGCCTTGCGAGCTTGTCGCCCTCGCGAACCTCGACGGGCTTGAGCACCCGCACGAAGCGCTTGGGCGCGTCCTGCTCGACGATGCCCGCCTGGTGAAGCAGGAAGACGAAGCTCGCCCCCGAGCCATCCATGATCGGAATCTCGGCGGAGTCAACCTCGATGATCACATTGTCGATGCCGAGACCGTTGAAGGCGCTCATCAGATGCTCTATGGTCGCCACGGCGGCCTTGCCGACGTTGACCGTCGTGGCCATGCGCGTGTCGTTCACGTTGAGGGGATGAGCGGGAATCTCGACGGCGGGACGAATGTCCACGCGCCTGTAGAGAATGCCCGTGTCGGGTTCCGCGGGGCGAAGCACGAGGTGCACCTTGCGGCCGCTGTGAAGCCCGATCCCGACGGTCTCGACGGACTGCCTGAGCGTGCGCTGCTTGAACATGAGTGATCTCCGTACGAAAACCGGCGCTTGACGCGCCGGCTTCCTTCTGGGTCCCCGAACGGGCCGTGCCCGACGGAGCGGCTTACTTCAGATAGGTCGGAATGACGAACTTGGACACGTCAACCGCGGCATCCCCCTGCTGAGCGGCGGGTTCGGGCGCAGGGGCCTCCAGCGTCTGGCCGAAGACCGGGGTCTGAAGGCCAGCGGGGGCTTCGGACGAGGCGTTGAAGACTGCGGGAGCCTGAACGCCCGAGCCGGGTTCGTTCGCATCGAGCGGACGGTCGAGGCCGGTCGCCACGAGGGTCACGCGGATCTCGTCGCCCATCTCCTCGGAGATGGCGGAGCCGAAGATCACGATGGCGCTCTTGTGGACGAAGGTGTTGAGCACCGCCATGGCCTCCTTGATTTCGGCAAGCGTGACCGACTCGTTGCCCGTGAAGTAGGCGAGCAGGCCGCGGGCGCCCTGGAGGTTCGCACCTTCGAGAAGCGGACAGGCGATGGCCTTTTCCGCAGCCACGCGGGCGCGGTCCGGACCGGAGGCGGACGCCAGACCGATGATGGCCGTGCCGCGTTCGCTCATGACCGTCTTCAGGTCCTCGAAGTCGACGTTGATGGTGCCAGGCGTGTGGATGATTTCCGCAATGCCCACGCATGCCTTGTAGAGCACTTCGTTGCTCATTTCAAAGCATTCCTTCATCGTGGCGTTCGGGGGGCATTCGCTCTCGAGCTTCTCGTTGAGAATCACGATCATCGAGTCGACCTTGTCCTTGAGGTTCTCGATGCCCTTTTCCGCGCAACGCATGCGACGGCCGCCTTCGAAGCTGAAGGGCTTCGTGACGACGGCAACCGTGAGGATGCCCATTTCCTTGGCGATCTCGGCGATGACGGGAGCAGCGCCCGTTCCCGTGCCGCCGCCCATGCCAGCGGTGATGAAGAGCAGATGCGCGCCGCGGATGGCCTCGGCCACCTGCTCGCGCTTTTCCTGAGCTGCGGCCGCGCCGACTTCAGGCCTGGCACCAGCGCCGAGGCCCGTGGAGCCGAGCTGGATGTTCACGTGCGCACGCGAACGAGACAGGGCCTGATGGTCCGTGTTCGCGGCGATAAATTCGATGCCCTTCGCACCATGCGTGATCATGTGCTCGACGGCATTGCCACCGCCGCCGCCCACGCCGATCACCTTGATGACGGTGTTCAGAGGATCAAGTTCCTGCAGGATCTCAAAAGGCATTTTCTACCCCAAAATGTCGAATTTTTTAATTATGGCGGACTTTTGGCTTTTCTGCTTGCCGGAGCCGCCTCGAACAGCTTCGGCAGGCGGGCTCAGTAGTCCCCGAAAAACACGGTTCTTATCCTTCCCGAAAGGTTCAGGAGAGACGGCGTTCTGTAGCTTCGGCTGTCGCCTGCGGCCCTCGTCTTGTCGGCCGCCATCAACAGGCCTGCGGCAACGCTGGCGTTCGGCCTCATGGAGAGAGCATTCTTCTCATCAAAGCAGAGCGGCGCACCAATGCGCACGGGAACTCCAAACACGTCTCGCGCAACTTCGTCGATGGCGCGAAGGTTCGCGCCTCCGCCCGTGATGATCACGGCATGGACCTTGTCGAGATGGCCCGCCTTCTCGATGACGTCGCGATAGATGCGGAAGAACTCCTTCGCGCGCTCGTACAGGGTCTGCACGATCAGGCTTCGCGAGCAGAGCGGCGTGCCGCGCACATCCTCCAGCGAGGGGCGGACGCTTTCGCCCGGCAGCACGCCGTCCATGCTGCAGCTTCCGAAGCGGATCTTGAGCTCTTCGGCTTGGTCGAGCGACACGCCGAAGATCGTGCTCAGGTCGCGCGTGAAGAATTCCGACCCGAAGGGACGGACGGCCGTCAGAAGCGTCCTGTGCTCGTACACCAGCGTCATCGACGTCGTCTCTGCCCCCATGTCGAGGACGAGCGTGCCGTTGTAGCGGTCGCTTTCCGTACTCACCGCAAGCGCGGCGGCGATCGGATGAGGCTCATATCCCGCAAGTTCGATGCCGGAACGCAGCAAGCTGCGCTTCATGTTCTCGGCGTTCTTCACGGAGCCGTAAACGGCATGATAGTAGGCCGTCACCTTGTCGCCCACCAGACCGACCGGCGTCTGCGAAAACGTATCGCCGCACGAATAGCCCTGCGGGATCATCTTGATGAGCTGCTTGCCCTGACGCAGGCTGTGCTCGCGCGCATTGTTTTCCGCCGCCTCGACGTCCGCGGGCTTCACCTCATTGCCTCGCACGACGGCCGTACCCAGGCAGTTCTCGCTCGTGAGCGAGGAGCCGCCGATGGCGACCCAAGCATTCGAAAGCTCGGGAAGATTGCCTGCGGAGCGCGCCTCGCGCACCGCCGCCTTGATGTCGTCGACGGCGGCATTGAGATCCGTCACGATGCCGTTTCGAACGCCGTGCGAATCCCTGAAGCTGTAGCCGCAGATGCGGTAGAGCCCCTCGCCCTTGGGCGACGGGAGCGCAACGACGCACAGCACCTTGTGGGAGCCGATGTCGAGACCGACAAGATAATCATTCGGGTTGTTCATCGTGCTGTGCGCTCCCAGGCTCTTCGTCCGGGACATCCGTATCCGTTCTCTGTTCGGCTTCCCGCAGTTTTCGAATGGCTTCGCGGTCGGGAAGCGTGGCCGCAAACGCCCTGTCATAGCGCAGGTCGATGGAGGCGGGCGGTCCGTCCATCAGCTCGACGACCCTCGGGTAGGCCGCCGCCAGATCGGCAACCTTCGCCACGATGTTCGTGCCTGCGTCCTCCCTGCCGAGTTCCACGCGCGTTGCGGGAATGTCGCCCGAAGCCATCACGAGGCTCCAGCCGCCGCGATCGCTGCAGGCGACGTCCGTCACCGTCGCGCCGATGGAGCTCAACGCGCGGGAGAACTCCCTGTAGTATCGGGCGATCTGAGCGGTCTGTCCTGCAGGACCGTAGAAGTTGGGCAGCGGATCGGACGGGTTGTCGCGCTCGTCGGGATTGGCGGAAAAGAGCACGCCGTCTGGATCGACAAGACGACCGTCCTCATAGACCGCGAAGGCGCTGTAGGTTTCGACGGCAATGCGAAGGCCGTCGGGCCAGACTCTCCTCACCACGGCACGCTTCACCCAAGGCACCGTCTCGGCCGCCCTGCGGACCTCGTCGAGATCCTCGGTGAAGAAGTTGCCCCGAATGACGGGCTCCACCGCCTGCTTCACGCGCTCGACGGGCACGCGCGCAACATCCCCCTCGACCTCCAGAGTCGAGAAGTCGAAGACGGGCAGATGCATCACCGCATCGGCCGCACGGCCTGCGCCAAGCACAACGACGGCCGCCGCAGCCAGACCGCAGACCGTCTTCGTCCAGAAGCGCAGGCTTGCGCGGCGGGCCTCGCGGGCCTCCTCCTGCGCACGCGCCAGAGCACGCCGCTCGATCGCCTCTTCAGGCGTGACGGCCTCCGCGGGGTTTTCGGGACTCTCAGCCTTCATCCTGCGAAACTCCGTCTGTCATCCGCTCCCGCGCTCAGTCGCAGCGGGCGAGCGACAGAACCTTGAGGCACAGGTCGGCATAATCCATGCCGACCGCACGGGCCGCCATCGGCACGAGCGAATGAGGCGTCATGCCGGGCGACGTATTGATCTCGAGCAGCGCGAAGGAGCCGTCGGCGCGCTGCAGCGCGTCGATGCGGGACCAGCCGCGTGCGCCTACGGCGGCAAACGCACGTTCGCAGAGCGAGCCGAGCGTCGCGGCCGCTTCGTCTTCGAGCTTCGCGGGGCAGTCGTAGTGCACTGCGTCGCCGAAGTACTTGTTGTTGAAGTCGTAGTCGCCTTCAGGAGCGCGGATCTCAATCACGGGAAGCGCACGACCGTCAAGCACGGCGACCGTGAACTCCCTGCCGTGGATGTACTCCTCGACAAGCACCTCGTCGCCGCGGACGCCCGCAGCGTCCTCAAGCGCCTTTCTGAGGGCGGCGACGGTCGGCTCGGCGAGCTTGGTGACGCCGATCGAGGAACCGTCGTGAGCGGGCTTGACCACGAGACCCGTCGCGCCGAGACACGCAATGGCCTCTTCAAGCACGGCGTCGTCCGCCTTCGGATCAATCATGACGCCCTCGGGCACGGGAATGCCCGCACTGCGCCACACGCGCTTCGTCAGATCCTTGTCGATGGCCATGGCGCTCGCCGTAACGCCCGGCCCCGTATACGGGATGCCGAGATAGTTGAGCACGCCCTGAATGGTGCCGTCCTCGCCGAGACGGCCGTGCAGCGCGATGAACGCGCGGTCGAAGCCACCCTTTTCAAGCGTCTCAAGGCTGTCCGTCTTCGGGTCGAACTTGAGGACGTCAACGCCCTTCGACACGAGCGCCTTGTGGACGCCTTCGCCGGACATCAGAGAGACCTCGCGCTCGGAGGAAACGCCGCCCATCAGCAGCACGACACGACCTAAGTTTTCCATCTTCACTAATCCTTTCCGTTCAATTCATTCGATTCAATTCAAAGTTCCCGCGTCACTTCGCGCCGTCGGCGATCGCAGGCGCGACCCTACCGATGGAGCCTGCGCCCATGGTGATGACGACGTCGCCGTCGCGCACCATGCCCGCGATCGCATCGGCCACGCCCTCGACGGGCACGACGACGGGTCGGTGGAAGCCCTTGGCGGCAATGGCTGCGGCAAGATGCTCGCTGTCCGCCCCTTCGATCAGAGCTTCGCCCGCAGGGTAGACCTCGGCGAGCACTAGCCCGTCGATGTCCTCGAGCACGTCGACGAACTGCTCGAAGCAGTCGCGGGTGCGCGTGTAGCGATGCGGCTGGAAAGCGACGATGACGCGCTTTTCGGGCCAGACGCCGCGCACGGCGGCAAGCGTCGCCGCCATTTCATGGGGATGATGACCGTAGTCGTCGATGAGCTTGTAGTGGCCCGTCACACTTCCGTCGGCGGCACGCACGGGAATGTCGCCGTATTGCGTGAAGCGGCGGCCCACGCCGCGGAATTCCGAGAGGCCACGAACAATGGCCTCGTCGGAGACGCCCACCACGGTGGCGATCGCCACGGCGGCCAGAGCATTCCTCACGTTGTGGATGCCTGGCAGGTTGAGTACGACGGGAAGCGGCGGATGATCGGGCCTCAGGATCGTGAAGGCCATCTGCGTGCCGACGGCGCGCACGTCGATCGCGCGCACCTGAGCGTCGGCCGACAGACCGTAGAGAATCACGGGCTTGGTCACGCGCGGACGAATCTCGAGCACATGCTCGTCATCGGCGCAGAGCACGGCCACGCCGTAAAACGGGAGCCTCTCGAGGAAGTCGACGAAGGCGGACTTCAGGTTCTCGAAGCTGTGGCCGTACGTGTCCATGTGATCTTCGTCGATGTTGGTGACGGCGGAAATCACGGGTGTGAGGTTGAGGAATGACGCGTCCGACTCATCCGCCTCGGCGACGAGGAATTCGCCCGTGCCGAGCCTGGCGTTCGCACCCGCGCTGTTGAGACGGCCGCCGATCACGAAGGTCGGATCAAGATCGCCTGCGGCGAGCAGCGACGCAG
>OLIY01001439.1_pt1 | contig 15925 bp, 14 predicted proteins | sample 1601431 | NCBI WGS metagenome assembly OLIY01 (sample SAMN04168659, study PRJEB22393) | human gut metagenome | biome: human gut microbiome; feature: stool | host: Homo sapiens | collected 2014-05-12
GTGAATGGGTCTTTCCGATAACCGTAAGGCGAATTTATCTTGATATGCGAGAGCGGATAGCATACGCTTAGATAGCGTGCTACCTGCTCTTTCTTTTTTGTGTCTGCACTTGACAATGAAACCTTGTCGGGTACGGACTTTTCATTTTCAGAGGTGATGCTTTCGGGTGTCACCTCTGTTTCGTTTGTCGTCCGGGTGGGATTTTCAACAGTGACTTTATAGCGATTACCCTGACAGGAAACCGTGTTGAACTGCGCTTTCACATGGTTCCCGGATAATAACAAAAGAAGGGCTATAACGATTCGTGTATTACTCATAGATGCAAATGTAGGAACAGTTCTCCGACCGTGCCAAAAGATGTCTTGATTTACCTCCAAAATATAACATTAAATAAGTTTAGAGTATGAATACTGCATTACAATCATACTTAAAGCATAAATAAACACAAATAATCAGGCTATTTAGAACTACGCTAATTGAAGTATGAACAATAGTATATACCTTTGTCAAAGTATAATCAAAATATTATATTAAAGTATGAAGCAAGTACGATTTGAATTTGAGGAACTGCCTTACGAAACCCTTTCGCAGTTCGGACTCACACGGGAAATGATTGAAGACCTTCCTATGCACATCCTGGAAGAACTCAGCAACGGCAGGCACTCGCCTGTACTTCCTATCAAGGTAAACGATGATAACGGGAACACGGTCACCGACCGTAGCCGATTCGCTTTCGTGCGCAAGGAGAACGGAGAAGCCGATGTCGTGTTCTACCCGGTGCTGAAGAAATCCACCTTGGAGAAATACAGCGAGGATCAACAGAAGCAGCTCCGTTCCGGCAAAGTCATTCTTGCCGACACGGTAACGGCTGACGGGCGAAAGACAAAGGCATTCGTGCAGATCGACACCGAGACCAATCAGGTCATGTCCGTCCCCACGCAGGTCATCGCCAGGAACCTCCAGGTGACGGCAGAAGAACTGAAACTCAGCAATGCCGAAATCAAGGTGATGCAGCAAGGAGAACCTTTGACCTTCGTGATGGAAGACGAACCGGTTACGGTCGGCATTGACCTTAACGAGAAGAACGGCATCCGCTTCTGCCAGGGAGACGCCAAGAAATGGAGCGAGCAGACCAAAAGAGAATGGGATAAATACACCTTCGGCTGTTACGGTTGCTGGATGATGGACGATGACGGCAATCTCGATTATATTCCTGAAGAGCAATACACGGAAGAACTCTGGAACGAACAGAAAAAGAGTGCCCAACGCAATATGGGGGCAGGACTTCACAAGTAAAACCTTTCAAACACTGTAATTATGGCACACAACACCTATTATCCCGAAGAAGTGCTCATCGAGAAGATGGAGTGCGGAGAATACGGCTGGCTGGATTACGTCAACCACTTTTCTGCCGAATGGCAGGATGAACTGGTGGAATACTGCAAGGCGCACTCGCTCATGATTGACGATGCGGCCGCCGAGCAATTCGTCCACTACAAGAGTGAACAATTAGAAGCCGCCATGGAAAGCGGTGAAGCATAAACACGGACTATGGCAATACGAACCAACACAAACCCGATGAGACCGGACTTGCAACCCGAAATGCGTGCTCTTTTGATGCGCAACGGTATGCAAGCCCATGTCGTACCTGTGGGTGACAGCTACCTGCTGGTAGTACAGGGGCACGATTCCCCACTGTTACGATACCCCATCAGCAGGCAGCAGATGCAGGCCCTGACCGACTGGGGAACGAACCATGCCAACAAAAAGGCATACAACACCTTTACGGAGATAGTAAAGAATGACTTTGAGCTGCCACGCAACTTTGTCCATGCCCGTAATGCCAACGGCAGGGTGGCTATGGGGCTGCACGGCTACCGTATCGGCATCGGTGAGTATGGCAGGGTCGGCAGGTACGGTATGCCGCCCCCTTTCCTCGGATGGACTCCCAGACAGCAGGAAGGCTATCACTTGCGCAGGGTCGGCGGCCGGCTTTTCTATGCAGGTACGCCTATGGTGGCAGAACGCCCGGACGGACGAATGAAACCCGGTGAGATGCAATCCGGCGGTTACGGATTCTACTACAAAGGACATCGGCAGGCACAAGAGCAGGTACAGCCAGTCCGGCAGGATGTCTTGCAGGATTTGCAGGCAGTCATCACCCCGATGGTAAACAAGCCAAGAAGCGAAGAACCGGCAAAACCTTACAAGGAGCTGATTACCTCACCCGTCTATTTCTCCAATGAGAAATGGCAGGAATGCCTTTCGTCACACGGCATCATCGTGGATACGGAAGCCGGGACTCTGACCGTCCAGTCGGAGAAAGTCTGTGCCGATATGGTCTATGACCTGACAGAAGAGGAATTATCCGCACTGGTATCTAATTCCATTGAAGAGCATCCGGTTGAGAAACGCCTGGAGATTCTGAACAATGTCATTCAAAATGACTATTCCGATAAAGTCACATTGGAATCACTGAACAACAAGGAGCGCATCAGCATTGCCCTGCATCCCGAAGTGGAGCAGGATCTGGATATGCGTAACCGACAGGAACAGGACTTGCTCCTGCCCTTGGAATCCGATAACAGCCTTGCACCGCACTCTGCCGAACAGACCGTACTGCAAGAAGACGAACATATCATCAGAGAGCCACAGGAAGGAGCCATGATTGACGGACGGGACTTGTCATACATCAACGAGAATAAAGGCTGGTACCGGGAAGGAGAACACGGACGTGAGGTGGAAGTGGAAGCCATCGCCGTACAACCGGCAGAAACAGAGGGCAAATACAAGATGACCGCCATTATCAACGGAGAACCCATCACCCATGAAATCAGCCAGAAACAGTACGACAAGTTCCTGGCAGTCGATGACTACCACCGCATGAAACTCTTTTCCAAGATATTCAACGAAGTGGATATGAAGACCCGTCCCGAAATGAGCAGCGGATTGGGGACGAAGATATTCGCCGCACTTGCCGCAGGTGCGGTAGTGCTGTCGGATGTCGCCCACGGGCTGCACCATCCCTGTCCGGAATTTTACGGAGAGCGTTTCAGTTCCGCACCCCGTCCTTATTTCAAGCCGGGAGTGGACTCGCCGATGGATGTGGCTGCAAGGAACTTTGAAGCGCAGATGAACAAGGAGGTGGCAGAGATGCGCAGAGGATTTTAAGGAATAAAAGGAACACGGAAATGGCAAACGGAGAACTGACATACGATGACTTCCTGCAACGGCTGGACATTCAGGATATACTGATGGACGCAGGCTATCACCTGAACAAGCGTGACGGCTTGCGTTATCCGTCCTATATCCGCACGGACAGCAACGGCACACGCATCCGGGGTGACAAGTTCATCGTCACACCGAACGGCAAATGCTGTTTCCAGCCACCACAGCAAAAGCTCTATAATATCATATCCTTTATCAAGGCATTCCCTGAGAAGTTTGCGGAACACCGGAACGGCGTCTCTCCCGACAGGTTGGTCAACCTTGTCTGCAACAGGCTGTTGAACCAACCCATCAATGACAGACCTTTGCACATCATCCAACCCAGACGGGAGAACACTCCGTTCAGGCTGGATGATTACGACATCCACCGTTTTGACGTAAACGACCGGGAGACCCACAAACGTTTTTACCCCTACTTCAAGAACCGTGGCATCGACATCTTCACACAACGGGCTTTTGCCGACCATTTCTTTCTGGCTACCAGACACCGTTCAGACGGTTTAGCGTATGCCAACCTTGCCTTTCCACTGGTACTTCCCAAAGAGCCGGACAAGATTGCAGGACTGGAGGAACGCGGCCGTCCCAAGATGGACGGTAGCGGAAGTTACAAGGGCAAAGCCGAGGGCAGCAACAGCAGCGAGGGCTTATGGATAGCCAATTTCAGCGGTGAGCCTTTGCAAAAGGCAGGCGGCGTTGCGTGGTTTGAAAGTGCCTACGACGCAATGGCTTTCTACCAGATACACAGGAATGGTTTTCGGGACAACCCTGACCTTTCCAAGAAAAGCGTGTTCGTCTCCACGGGCGGCAATCCCACCGATATGCAGATTCGCGGTATGCTTTCCGTCACTCCGGATATAAACCACTACTTGTGTTTCGACAACGACAGTGCCGGACGTGAGTTCGTGAAGAAGTTCCAAGCCATAGCGGAATCCATGCACATCAGTTCCGACCGTATAAAAGTCTTTCCCTTGATGCCCTGCTACAAGGACTGGAACGACGCCCTGCTTGGCAAGACAAGCGAGGAATACCTTGACAGCATCAAGGACGCGATTGTCCCATTGGGAGCACCACTCGGTACCACAGGGTATGCAACTGACAAGGAAGAAGAACACCGACAACCAAATATACACAGATAAGAGCCATGCAACAACCGATATACAGAGAGATTTCGCTACGACCGCAAACGGCACAGTTCTTCATTGACGAACTGCCCTTGCTGTTGCTTTGTCCCGTGGGACTGGTCTATGGAGGAATGGAGAACGCCCCTCTTGCATCTATCGCCACCCTCCTTGCCGTTCTCCTTTCCCTCATTTTGATTTACCGGCTTATATACCTGAAACGCATACGCTATCACGTCGGTAGCGAACAGCTGACTGCCGAGCATGGCGTGTTCCAACGCAGTATCGGTTACATCGAATTGTATCGTGTGGTGGACTTCCACGAGCAGCAGAGCCTATTACAGCAGATTTTCGGGCTAAAGACTGTCACGGTGTTGTCTATGGACAGGACCACGCCCAAGCTGGAATTGACAGGTCTGCCCAAACGAATCAATATCGTGGATATTATCAGAGAGCGTGTAGAGTTTAACAAACAACGAAAAGGAATCTATGAGATCACCAATCATTAATATAGCGATGCTCCTATTCGGCATCATCTTGTCTGTCACGGCGAAGGCGCAGATTGTCACGACCAACCCGTTGGAATATGTGGCATTGGCAGAAGGCAACGAATTGATTCTCGGCAAAGTCAAAGACCAGATGGACGGGCAGAAGAAAACCGCCCTTTTGCAGAACACCATTGCCGCAGAGTTCGAGCAGATGCGCCAGTGGGAGAAGAAATACAACAGCTACCTTAAAACGGCAAGCGGTTTCGCATCCTCGCTGAAAGCCTGTACCCACCTGTACAATGACGGTGTGAGGATTTTTATCTCGCTATGCAAGTTGAAAAAAGCCATCAGCGACAATCCACAGGGCATTGTCGCCGCGATGAGCATGAACAACCTGTATATCGAGACCGCAACCGAACTGGTGACGGTATTCTCCCTGCTCCGTGATGCCGTGGCAAAGGGAGGCAAGGAGAATATGCTTACGGGAGCGGAACGGAGCCAGACCCTATGGGCATTGAACGACCAACTGTCCGCATTCCAAAAGAAACTCAACCTGCTTTACCTGAGCATCAGGACTTACACGATGACGGACGTGTGGAACAACGTGACGGCAGGTATGCTGGACAGGAACAATGGTGAAGTGGCACGAATGGCAATGAACAGGTGGCGCAGGGCAGCAACGGTAAGATAAAAAGATGGAGGAAAGAGAAAATGAGACGGGCAATCTTTATCATAATCACACTGCTGTGCATAGGCGTGAAAGTCCACGCGCAGATAGACCCCACCCTTGCCGGAATTGTTCTCATCTATACCGAAAAGTCCAAGAAGACCTTGAAGAACCAAGAGAAAATCATGCTCCTGCAAACCACCGGACACATCTGGACGAAAGAGGAGGTGGAAGCCGTCACCGACCTGCAACGGGAGTTCAATGATTATCTGGATTCATTCCGTTCGGTCATCAGTTACGCCGCACAGATATACGGCTTCTATCACGAGATAACCCATCTCACGGAAAACATGGGAGAGTTCACCGGGCAACTCAGGAAAAGTCCTGCCAATGCCGTGGCAGTAGCACTATCCACGAACCGGAACAAGATATACCGGGAACTGATATACAACTCCGTGGAAATTGTCAATGACATACGCACGGTCTGCCTGTCAGACAACAAGATGACGGAGAAACAGCGGATGGAAATCGTGTTCGGAATCCGTCCCAAGCTGCAACTGATGAACAAAAAGCTGCGACGGCTGACCATGGCGGTGAAATACACCTCGATGGGTGACGTGTGGGCAGAAATCACGGAACGGGAACAACCCAAAGCCAACAAAGCAGAGATAGCCAGGTCTGCCATGAAACGGTGGAAACGAAGCGGAAAGGCCGGCGCTTTTTAACATAACGAGAATGTAAAAACAAAAAGATATGGGATTCTGGAGTTCATTATTAAAGGCAGGCGGCAAAGCCGCAGGAGCGACAGGCAAAGCCGTTGGCGGAGCCGTATTGCACCCATCACAGACCTTGCGAGGTGCAGGAAGCGCATTGAAGACGGCAACCGTAGGAGCCGCGGCCGGATATGTCGGCTGGGAGAAACTGACCACCGACAAGAGCGTGGTGCGTATCGTGAGCGATGCCGTCATAGGAGAAGACACCACCAAGGCCATCAGCGGCACGGCGAAAGCGGCTACCGAAACGGTAAACAAACTTACCGGCAAAGCCGAACAGACTTTTGACAGCGTGAGCCAGGCGTCAAGTTCGCTCTCTTCCACGCTCGATGGAGCGTCCAATTTTTTAAGCGGTGTTTCCAACGGGAATGCCGGGAATATGTTAGGCAACTTTTTCAGCAACCTTGCGCATGGCAAAGTATCGGGATTAAGCATAGTAGGATTGATTGCCGGGGCATTCCTCGTGTTCGGACGTACAGGCTGGCTCGGCAAGATAGCCGGTATCTTCTTGACCATGATGATGATTGGCAACAACACCCAACGCCAGCAAGAAGCGTCCGTTACCGACAACCAGCGTCAAGCCCGTCCACAGCAGGAACAGGAGGAACAGACCCATAGCGGAGGAATGAGAAGATAAGACAATCATAACACAACAATATTCTACAAATGAAATACACGGAAGAAATGATTCTACAGTCTCCAAGCGGCTATTGTATGCCCTTTGAGGAAGAAAAGAATAAAGAAGTAACCTTGTCAAAAGGCTACGGAGAACTGAAAGATACCGTCACAGGAGAGACATCCTTTAATCATGGCATAGACTTCAATGCCAGTCACCGTCCTTTGGCGGCAGTGGCAAGCGGTGTCGTATCGAGCATCGGTACGGACAAGGAACGTGGCGTGTATGTTGTCATACGCTACGGTAAATACGAAGTGACCTATGCACATCTTGCCAATATATTCATCCGTTTCGGGCAAAAGGTAAAGGCCGGTCAGACGGTAGCCATCAGTGGAAACGACCTTCACATGGAGGTGGCGTTTGACGGAGAAGAACTGAATCCGATAGAGTTCCTGACCATGCTCTACGGCAATATCCAGGCATTACGCAAAGCCGGGCACGAAGCCACCCACGAATTTATCCAATTTGACGGTGAGATGAAGACAAGATACGACCGTGACAAGGAAGAAATCGAGGAACTGATGATCCGTTTCCTGCCGGTCTATATGGAAGACCTGTTCCGAGGAGCGTACACCGTACCCGAATACACCGAGCAATCGCTGCGGAACGTGTTTGCAGTGGGTGCCACCAAAAATTATTTCTTTGAGAAGATGCCGAGCATGGCAAATCCTCTTGGTATCGGCAGCCGTGCCCTGCCGTTGGCAAGCAAGGTACAGAATCTCCTGATAGCGGATTTCCTGAATTACCTCGCGCTCAGGCACAATGTCTATCTCTCCACCATGGGCGAGGAAGTAAAAAAAAACTTCAATCCGAGGCCATAGCGAGCAGTGGAATCATTGACCCTTTGGAAGAATTGGAGATTGATGTGCAGAGTTTTGACATTCCGAGAGTCGTGTCCGTCTATCCCGACCGTGCCGGAGTCCGATGGTGGACAAAGGCCTGGTTCAACAACCGGAAGGAAGGCGAACTTTCTGTAGAGATAGACCGGAACAATGCCATCCGTTTCATTCAGGACAGGATAGAAAAGGATGAATGGTTAGAGGAGTTCTTTCCCAAACAGATGGAGATATACCATAACGCCATAGAGCAAACCAAAGAACAGCTTTTGAACCAATTGAATTATTAGAATATGGGCGAAATCAGACATACAGAGCGTTTTGCAGAGATAGAAAGGATATTCGGTGACTACTACAATAGTCACCTTGCACCTGTCATGCGAGACACGCAGAACTATCTCAACCGCAAACAAGCGGAAGAAATGGCTGCATATTCCACCAGTGCAGCCGGCATCCTCGGTTCTATGGCGGCAGCCGGTAATCCGATGATGGATCCGTACCAGACACTGAAAGTGACCGGGGAATGGAACTCCAAGACCATGGAGGACTATCTGGAAATGTGCAAGGAGAAGATTGCAAACAATAAGGAGATACAGTCAGACCTCGCATTGTTGGCAAACGAGTGGCGTTCCACCGTGGTGGATGAAATCGGCAGGGAAAGATATGATGAACTGTCCGGGCAATTAGGGTGCGACCTCGCTTACGCATATACGGAATACCGTATCGGAGAGTTGATGATGGGCAAGATGGTCAAAGACAATATGCCCAAGTCTTCCGCTGAATACATCATGCGCAAGGCGGCACAGAACACGCTTTTCGGGCTGTCATACACATTGAACCAGTCACCGCTTGCCGCAGAAATCGAGCGACGTGGGGAAGCGGCCTACAAACCGTCCAAACTGGAAAAAGGGACAGGCAAAGTCATCGGTGCAAGCATCGATGCCATATCACTCGGAGGTGCGGGAAGCTGGGCGAGCTTCGCCAAATTTGTCGGGGTTGACCTGGCATTTTCAGCACTGACTTCCTCCAAGGACAAAACAGAAAACACAGCATCCGTTGAAGATTGCATCAGCAAGGGCGTATTCGGAAGTGAGAGGAATGTCTTTGATAGATTCCGTAAAGAAGCCAATGAAATTCGAGCCAATGACAATCCTTATATCAACGCCACCAATGAACGGCTGACCAAGAAGATTCCCGTACAGAGTTTTGATTTCAGGGACTGGATGAGCCATAACGCCCAAGCGAAAATGCCGTTTGATTTTATTGCCGGCCAAAATATAAAAGATAAGCGATACAAGGATATTCCGATGGTCATCGCTCCGGAATATATGGAAACTTATTTGCAGGATATGGAGAAGAAAGAAGAGGTTAAAGGTCAATCCGCGCTTGCAAACAATCCGGGACAATCGGAAAACACCCATACTGCACAATCCGTCCAACAAGCCAATGAAACGGAAACGACGGAAGAATCAAGGGAAGATACAGTCATTGAATCAGAACAGAACCGACAGACAGGACAGCAAACCGCCAATGCCAACGAAAACGGCTGGGGCGATTTTTTCTCAACCTTGGGATTGAGTGGCATGGGAGACATAAGCAAAAATTTGGGTTATGTGCTTGCCATGTTGCCGGATATTCTGGTGGGTATGTTTACGGGCAGGACAAAATCATTGGATTTGGGAGAGAATGTACTACCTATCGCCAGCATCATCGCCGGCATATTCATTAAGAATCCTATTCTCAAAATGATGATGATCGGACTGGGCGGTGCCAATTTGTTGAACAAGGCAGGACACGAGGCATTAGGATGGAAACGGAATGAAGATAACGGTTTGAATACGGGAAACCGTTCCGTCCGATACCGGGTCTATGCGGACGAGCCGCTGAATCCACGGATTTCCGGTCCGATACTGCAAGGGAACAACCTTATCGCAACCATAGACCATGTACCCTGCACCATCCAGTTGCCTGAAAAAGTGGTGTCAGCTTACAATGCCGGGGCATTGCCGCTTAATACCCTTGCCAATGCCATCCTTGCCAAGAGCGACCGTACCCAACTACTGATGTCGCAGAATTACGAAGAGAAAGACAGGGAAACGATTGTGCGTACCAGAGGAATACAATAAAACAGCAACAGATATGAAAGAGAAATCACAGTTTGAGAAAAATGCCGCCGACAAACAAGTGGAACTGCTCTCCGGAGCGTTAAACGGGGCGGTCAGCGCGGGCGGCCACTGGCTCAATGCCACAGGAAAGGGCTATCCCAAGTTTTATCCGGCAGGCGTGGCGGTCAGTCCGTTCAACGCCCTGTTCATGGCTCTGCACTCGGATAAGAACGGATGCAAGAGCAACCTCTTCACCTTATATAGCGAAGCAAAGGCAAGAGGCGAATCCGTCAAGGAACACGAAAAAGGAGTACCGTTCCTGTTCTATAATTGGAACAAGTACGTGAACAGGAACAATCCCAACGAGGTCATATCAAGGGATGACTACCAAAAACTTTCTCCCGAAGAGAAGAACCGATACAAAGGCGTCCACAACAGGGAGATACGCACATTATTCAATATCGACCAGACTTTGCTGCCCCACGTTGACAGGAAAGCATACGATGACGCATTGGCAAAATACGGCAACAGTGTCGAGCAAGGATTCGGAGAAAAGGAATTGCGCGAACTCAGGCCGAAATTCAATGCCTTCGTACAGTCTATTTCGAGAAATCTTGCACCGGTTCGCACGGATGGCAGCGGTGTAGCGCATTATGACAGCCAGAAAGACGCGATATATATTCCACGGCAAAAGGATTTCGCACATTACACCGATTACACGCAGGAGACCCTTCGGCAAATCATAGCAGCCACCGGACACCAGCAACGCCTTGCCCGTGAGGGAATGGTGATGAAAAACGGGATTCCCCCAACAGAGGATGCCGTCAAGCAGGAACGGCTGATTGCCGAAATCGCTTCGGGTATCAAGATGCTGGAAATGGGACTTCCGGCCCGGTTGTCGGACGAGAGTGTCAAACTGGTGGATTATTGGAATCGTGAACTGAAAGAGAACCCTTGTCTGATAGAAGCCATCGAGAGCGATGTGAACAATGCGCTGGAAGTGATACGCAAGGCGGAACGGGGCGAGAAAATCGAGTATGCCACCTATCGCAACCACCGCCAGACAGAACAGATGCGGGAGCAAATGCCCAAGCATTTCTTCGTGGCTGACGAAATCAAGAAGCATCCCGACAAGGAAAACAAGACCATTGTCCTGGTCATCGACAAACAAGGCAAGAGTGCCGATGTGATACTCCCTGCCGGTGCATCATTGGAGGTGAACAACGAGATCAAGGGAATGAGCAAACAGCGCATACAAAGCGCATTGGAGAAAAGCGGCATTGAAAAAGTGCGTTTCTATAATCCGGACGGTGCGTTGGGCTACCGTCCCGATGACCGTTACTTCGCCGAAAAGCAGATAGAGGTGGCGCGTTTGAAAAACTGGGCATTGGAAACACTCTCCACCATCGATGCGCACCCAGCGGTGAAGCAAGCTGACAAACCCTGGTTTGAGAAGATACAGATGGTACAGGATGACAAAAACCGCTGGGCTTTATTCATCAAGCCTGAAGGGAAAGCCGGTTACAGCGTCTATCCCGAAAAGGATGACCTGAACCGTTTCTTCACCACGCTGAAACAGTCATTGGATAATATAGACAAGGTGCGTGGAGAACTGGCCAGAAAATACTATGCCCTTGCCGAGAGCAAGCCGGATCTAAAAGTGGACCTGTTCCACACGGCAGATGAAAGCATTGACTTGAACCGCATACAACGAGTGGCCGTGTTCAAGACAAAGAATGGGGCGATACTCTGCGCTCCCACCATTGACAACCGGAAGCCGCAGCCCCGAAGCGTCACACCACAGCAATGGCAACGGATGTGGGTCGCCGAGGACAGGAACAGTTTCAAACAACATTTGGCGGCAACGCTTTTCGCGGACGTGCTGAACAAGAGCCACGCACAGGAACAGACCTCTTCCGAAAAACAGGAGTCGGAAGTGGAAACGAAGATCAGCCGTGACGAGGAAATCAAGCACGACCAGCCTAAAGAGGAAGTTGAAGAAGAGGAAGAGGTTTCAAAAGGAATGCACCGATAAACAGACAAAGTAATGAGCAAGAATAAAGAATATGCGGAGAAATACGCCGAGTTTGCGATGGAACAGATGCGCAAATACGGCATCCCGGCTTCCGTGACCTTGGCACAGGGCATACTGGAGAGCAGCAACGGACAAAGCCGTCTGGCCCTGAACGAAAACAACCATTTCGGTATCAAAGCCACTCCGGGGTGGATCGCGCAAGGTGGCAAATACGGCATTTACACCGATGACAAGCCCAACGAGAAGTTTTGCAGCTACGACAGCGTGGACGATTCTTACGAGCATCACTCCAAATTCCTTGTGGAGAACAAACGGTACGCGGAATGTTTTGACCTGTCTCCTGACGATTACAAGGGTTGGACGGAAGGACTTGCCAAGGCCGGGTATGCAAGTGGCGGCAATTATGCCCAAAGTCTGCAAAAAATCATTGAAGCAAACGGGCTACAGCAGTATGACCGGATGATCATGGCAGAAATGAAGGCAAAAGGATTGGAAACAGGAACCGAACAAGCAATTACGACAAACGCCTATTCATTCCCGGTCGAGCGCAAAGAGTTCCTGTTTGTCACTTCATCGTTCGGAATGCGTACCGACCCCATGGATGCTGACAAACAGCAAATGCACAAGGGTATGGACATCCGCTGTAAGGGCGATACGGTGTTGGCTACCGAGAATAACGGCAAGGTGGTGGCCGTCAACCACAACGCAAATACCGCCGGTGGGAAGTCTGTCACCATCGAATATCCAAGGAGTGACGGGAGCAAGGTGCAGAACACCTATTTGCACCTGTCTTCTGTCAATGTCAAGGTGGGTGACAAGGTGCAAGCCGGGCAGAAAGTCGGTGTTTCAGGGAATACCGGGACACGGACTACCGGCGAGCACCTGCATTTCGGGGTGACATTAGTTTCAGCCGATGGACAGAAGCGGGATATGGATCCGGCTGTTTATCTGGCTGAGATTGTCGAAAAAGGTAATATCAAACTGCAAGCCTTGCATAATGGCAACGACCTGTTGGCTAAATACAAAACGGAGGTTACTGCCACTCCCCAGGAAACAAAATCACAAAGTCCTGAAGAGTGGATGAAGAAACTGTTATCCTCGGAAGACAGCGGTGTCGGACTTTCAGGAACGAATGACCCGATTATGGATATGGTGGTCAAAGCTTTTTCCTCGCTGATGATGCTGGCGGTAGTCATTGACAACAAGAACGAGGAGGAACAGAAAGAAGCCATTTCTGAAATAGCAGATAGCCGGAAGGTGGAACTGACTTCATTGTTGCCCCACATGAAAAGCTGTGCCCTTGTCATCGGAGAGAACAACAAAGCCGTATTGCAGGCAGACAACGGTATCGTGCAAGTCTCACGGGAACTCAGTACCGTTGAGTTGAGCCGGCTGTCCGCCACTTTGAATAATCCTGAACTCTCGGAGGAAAGCAAACGGATGCGTGTGGCAGGAATGGTCAATACCATTGTCCTTTCGCAACAGGCTTCACAAAACTTCGAGCAGGGAATGTCAGAGCAACAGGGCCAGAACGAGCAAATCAGAAGATAATGAAACGCGTGATGATGGAAATAGGATTGTTGGTCGTCGGGCTGTCCTTTGCAGGACTGCACACCCTCGTATGCTACAGGCTGTTCGGCTTGGTGGCGACACTCGTGATTGTGGGTGTGCAGGTTGTCATTGCGTCAGGGATAGTCTGGATTAAAATCCGTGCGCCCGATTAAAGACGGAACGTATATGCGGGTAGTTCACATTTAATAGGATATTCCGGTCAAATGGTCTTGGTTAAAATAAAACTACAAGCAATATGATTAAGTGTAACGTAACAGTGTGCGGAACCATCAGCAAGGCGGCTGTAATGCGCACCAACAATGAGAACAAGGCTTTCACGGCATTTGCCGTAAATTGCGCAATTCCGGCAAGAAACGGTATTGACAAAACGGTGGGAATCTCTGTCGCCAAGGATGGAGAGGAGTACAACCGGGCTGACTATACCGTAGGCAAGAGAGTGGAAATTTCCGGTGTGCTGACTTTCAAGAAGCGTGGAGACAATCTCTATTTCAATATGTCGGCTTCATCGGTCAACCTTACCGTGGCTTCAAACGAGGATTCCATTAAGGGCGAAATGCTCTTCCGTGGAAAGACAGGCAAGAACATCGAAGAGAAGACAGACAAGAAAGGTAAGAATTTCTTGCAGTTCTCCGCATTTTCTGCGGAAAAGGTCAATGACGGCTTCGAGTACCTGTGGGTACGCTTCTTAGGCTTTGACCGTAAACGTGAGGAGTGGTTGCAACCGCAGACCGGCATCGAGGCCAAAGGTGAACTGGAGCTGTCCGTCTATAACGACAAACTGAACATAGCCTGCAAGGTATCGGAAATGTCGGAATATGTGAAACAGCCGTATAACCCTAACAACTGACAGTCATGGCCGGTTACAAGAAATATAACAACGATGGCCCGTCCGCGGAGGCCAAGGCTCTTGACCTCTTTGCGGAAATGATGATCGAGCGTATCGAGACCATCAGCAAGGACTGGACGAAACCGTGGATTACCGAAGGTAGCTTAGGGTGGCCGAAAAATCTGTCCGGACGTGAGTACAATGGGATGAACGCGCTGATGTTGCTTCTTCATTGCGAGAACGAGGGCTACAAGATACCGCGTTTCTGCACCTTTGACTGCGTGCAACGGATGAACAAACCGTCCGAAAAGCAGGCAAAGGAGGGCGTGGAACTGCCAAGAGTTTCAGTGAACAAGGGCGAAAAATCCTTCCCCGTGATGCTCACTACCTTTACCTGCATCCACAAGGAAACCAAGGAGAAGATCAAGTATGACGATTTTAAGAAGCTCTCCGATGAAGAGAAAAAGATGTACAACGTATATCCGAAGATGCAGGTCTTTCGGGTATTCAATGTAGCCCAGACCAATCTTCAGGAAGCCCGTCCGGAACTTTGGAACAAGCTGGCGAATAGGGATGCCGTAAAGTTGGGTGAAAGCGAGAAGATGTCTTTTGAGCCGATGGATGTGATGATCCGTGATAACCGCTGGATTTGCCCGATCAAGCCGATGCACCAGGACAAGGCATACTTTTCCATTTCCAAGAACGAGATTGTGATTCCCGAAAAATCCCAGTTCAAGGACGGCGAATCCTATTATGGTACTCTTTGGCATGAGATGACCCACAGCACGGGCATAGAGGGACAACTCGACCGTATCAAACCGTCCGGTTTCGGTTCGGACGAATACGCCCGTGAGGAACTGGTGGCAGAATTGGGCAGCGCATTGGTGGCACAGCGTTACGGTATGAGCAAGGCATTGAAAGAAGAGAGCTGCGCTTATCTGAAATCCTGGCTGGACCACTTGAAGGAATCTCCCCAGTTTATCAAGACCACACTTCTGGATGTAAAAAAGGCAACCTCGCTTGTTACACAGAATGTGGATAAGATAGTGCAGGAACTGGAACAGAAAAACAAGGTGCAGCAGGATAACGGACAGCGGAATGAGGTCAAACAGTCCGTACCCGAAGGAAAGGTGTTCTACTCTTCCGTAGCCTATCTGCAATCCACCGATGACACCTCACGACTGGATGCGCTTCGGGAGAAAGGAGATTATGAGGGATTGCTCCGGCTTGCCAAGGAGTATTATGACGGCGATGGAATCAACGAGCAATATACCTTTGTCTCTCCTCGCCAGAACAAGGGTGATGATCTGCTGATAGAAGACAAGGATTTTGCCGTGATCTATAACAACAGCGTGGGAGGATCTTACGAGGTGATGCTGAAATACTCGGAGCAGGAAATCCGTGACCATATTACACGGTATGGTGTCCGGCTGGCAAGCAGTGACATAAAAGAGGTTGCCAAAGACATGGCGGCCGAGCAGTTCTCTGCGATGACAAAGCAGCGTACTCCTGTCCTTGAAATGCCAAACGGAGATATTCTCCATATCGGGTATAACAGGGATGCCGACACCCTTGATGTCGGCACGGCGACCAATGCCGGA
>OLIY01001454.1_pt1 | contig 15814 bp, 9 predicted proteins | sample 1601431 | NCBI WGS metagenome assembly OLIY01 (sample SAMN04168659, study PRJEB22393) | human gut metagenome | biome: human gut microbiome; feature: stool | host: Homo sapiens | collected 2014-05-12
GGAGTAAAGACCGAGAAATACAAAGATGTCAGCGGATACATGGTAGCACCGTTTGATATGGATACGATTTTAAAGCCAACTGCATTAAAGGCAAGTGTTTCCAATGCCGGTGAGGTATCGTTTGTTGTAAAGGATACGGCAAAGGGCAAACAGTTGACATTGCCGGCTGCAAAAGGCTCCGACGGATTCTATACGGCGCAGCTGACACAAAAGGAAATGGATCAGATCGGAAAAACAGATGTAGCATCCATTACACTTGTTGCAGATGGAAAAGAACTGTCCACGATCACAAATCTGAGTATCGGAAAAGAAAAGGACAAAGCTCCGGCAGGTGTGCTGGAAAATTTTGACTACTATGTCGGGAGTAATGGACTTCTGGATGCAGCTTACGGTGGAAATTCTGCCGCTGGATGCAGTTCGTCCTTTACGCTGGATCAGGAGCATAAGGCAGACGGTACATATGGTGCTGCATTTCATTACAAATTAAAAACAACCGGTTCGGAAGTCTGGACGGGTCTGGTAAATGCAAGTCTGGGCAATACAGATTTTTCAGCCTATAATGCATTGAAATTCTGGACAAAACTTGATGGAAAAGGGCAGAAGGTTGTTGTACAGATCAAGGCAGGAGGAGAAGAGTATGAAGTATATCTGACCAATCTTGCGAAGACAGAAGATGCCTATGAAGTAACCGTTCCATTCTCCGCTTTTAAAGGGAAGACGGGTGGAAAACTTAGTGGGGATGCTTTAAAAGATGTGCAGGCATTCGGACTCTGGTGTAATTCCAACCCGGCAGGTTCCGCGGTAGATGTGGAATCGGTACTTTACTTTGATGCATTCAAAGGAACAACGATCAGTGATGCAGAAGCTGCAAAAGCAGATGCCGATGGCCTGATTGCGGTAAAACAGACCAGCCAGAGTGGAAATAATGGCGGAAATTCTTCCTCCGGCAGCAGCACCTCTGGTGGAAATTCCGGCAGCACAACAACACCGGATACAAAACCATCAGAAACCCGGAAAACGGACAAAACATTTGAGAATATTGCAAAAGATACAAATGCGACACTTACCGTTGAAAAGAACGATAAGGGAGAAGTGACAGATGCCCGGGCACAGCTGGAAAAAACAGTAAAGAATACTTCCGAGACAAAGAAGACTACAATTTCAGCAGATGTGGTTGCAAAATTAGTCAAAGAGGCAGGAACCAGCGACATTACGATTACCCAGACAACGAAGAACGCTTCCGGCAAAGAGATGAACAGCGTATCTGTCAATGCGAAGGATCTGCAGGCAGGCAAAAAGCTGACACTTGTAAAAGTTGATAAAAAGACAGGAGAAAAAGTCCTGATCAGCAGCAGGACTTATAAGGTTTCCAAAGACGGAACGGTGACAGTGGATACCAAAGATGCCGGTGATTATGTACTGCTGAATGAGAAGGATGCAAAGGCTCTGAGCAGTAAAATCTTAAAGAGTGTTGCATTAAAGGATACCAAGAAAACGGTTGCAAACGGAAAGAAGGCAAAAGTTACTTTTGATAAGAACCTGAACATGGAAAATGTAAAGAAGATCACTTATACATCTTCCAAAAAGGCGGTTGTAACAGTGAATAAAAATGGTACAATTGTCGCAAAGAAAGCTGGCAAAGCAGTTGTGAAAGTAAAAGTCACTTTAAAGAACGGAAAGACAAAGACTGTAAAGATGACGATCAAAGTGACAAAGTAAATTTACAGGAGTCTCGTCAGAATTTTAATAAGAAAAAGACGGTTTCGCAGGAAATCGTCTTTTTTCTTACCCATAATTGTAAAGAGAAGCGTGTGCGTTTTTTCGGGGGAATTGATTGTAATTTCAGGAACCTTTGTTTATACTAAAATCAATAGAAAAGAGAATGAGAAGGAGAACATTTATTATGGCAGGAAAACACATTTCCATTCCGGCACTTTTAAAGATCGGTGCGGGTGCATTGGACAATCTGGGGATTTACTTAAAAGAGTTACAGTTACAGAAAGTAGTTGTATTGTTTGGAAACGGTCTTGTAGAAATGTTTGGTTCTACCGTTATGGAAGCATTGCAGCAGGAGGACATTGATATTTTAGAATATCAGGAACTTGATACCGTGCGGTTGGAAGATCTGACCAGTCTTGCATTTTCCATGCCGGCGAAGACGCAGGCAGTCATCGGCATCGGTGGCGGAAAAGTGATTGATGGTGCGAAATATTGTGGATTTCTGCGAAATCTGCCGTTTATCAGCATCCCGACATCGGCATCGAGCGATGGCTTTTCAAGTGCCAGTGCTTCCCTTCTGGTGGAAGGACGCCGCAAGTCCGTTCCGGCAAAACTTGCATATGGGATTGTGGTGGATACAAGGATTATCCGCAGTGCACCGGAGAAATTTTTATATTCCGGAATCGGCGATATGGTATCAAAAATTACGGCACTGTATGACTGGATTTTTGAGGAAGAACATGGGTACGGAAAAGTCAATGATTTTGCTGTCATGATTGCAAAGAAAGCAGTCAACAGTTTTGTGCGCACACCGTTTACTTCGATACAGGATGATCTGTTTTTAAAGGAACTTCTGGATTCTCTTGCAATGAGCGGAATTGCAAATGAGATTGCGGGCAGCAGTGCGCCAACGAGCGGCAGCGAACATCTGATTTCCCATGCGCTGGACAAGATGCTTGAGCATCCGCAGCTTCATGGTATTCAGGTTGGCATTGCAACCTATCTGATGAGTGTTGTGCAGGATCATCGTTACCGGAGGGTAGACACAATTTTTATGCAGACGGGGTTCTGGGATTATGTAAAAACACTGGATCTTCGGCGGGAGGATTTTGAGAAAGCAGTTGATCTGGCACCGTCGATCAAACCGTTCCGCTATACGTATCTGCATGAGCAGCAATATAGGGATCGCGCGAAGGAACTCCTGCATACAGATGCGCGGCTGCAGGAAATCCTGAAATAGAGAGGAAAATAAATTACAGGATATACAATGATAAAAGTAGCAATATGTGATGATGATATACAATTTATTTATAAATTGGAACAAAGTATTTTTCGGTTTGCAGAAATGAAAAGAATAAAAGTGGATGTTGACGGTTATACAAGTGGAGCAGAATTTATTCAAAAACTGCAGCAAAGCGAAAGGTATGATTTGTTATTTTTGGATATTGAATTAGGGGACAGCTCGGGGATTATCGTTGGAAACTGGATTCGATCCCAGATCCAATATGAATCCATGCAGATTGTTTTTGTATCGGCAAAAGAAATGTATGCCATGCAGCTTTTTGATCTGCGTCCAATGAATTTCCTCGTGAAACCCATACAACAGGAACGAGTAGATTATATATTAGATGAATATGAAAGGCTGTATCAGTTTCAGCCACATATTATAGAAATTGGGAAAGGAAGAAATTCGATACGGATAGAAGAACATTCTGTTTTTTATTTGCAGAGCCTTGCCAGAAAAATTCAAGTGGTAACAGCAAATGATACATTATGTGTTTATGGAAAACTTTCGGAGGTTATTCCTGCGTTGAATCCGCATTTATTCTGTGTGGTACATAAATCTTATGTCATTAATCTGCGGTATGCAGAATCTTTTCAGAAAGACAGCGTACACATGATCAATGGGGATGACATTCCGGTCAGTCGGTCTATGAAAAATAACCTTGATCATGCAATTGTGGAAAAGATGAGGTGTGGCGGGTGAATAACATAGAAAGAATATTTGAAGCGGTATGTAACATATTAAGTGTGTATGTAAGTTTTAAAGTGACGGATGTTTTTCTGGAAAAGAAAAGAAAACTGCCACGGATGGCAAATATTGTTTATGTGATCGTATGGCTTATTAATACAGTTGTTGCATTTGGTTTTCGAAATGCCATGGGAACTACGGTGAGTATGGTATTGCTTCTCTGGGCGGCAGAAGGTATATTGTATGAAGGAAGTATACTACAGAAAATAATGGCAGGTTGTTTTACAGTATTGCTGGGGCTTACCATAGAATTTATCATGTATTATTATCTGGGAGATTTTTCTTTGTTTTCCGAAGGGCGGGCAATGGGAACCATCACAGGGGCAATGGTCAATCTGCTCATAGCAATGGGAATAAGACAGGTGATATGTCGGCGAAGGGTTATGGAAACACAGAACTATTACTTTATGATTCTTGTATTAGCCGGAAATATTGTCTGGATATATGCTCTTGAGAGTGTATCCGGCGAAAATTCGCCAAAAACAGTATTATCACTGGCTATTATGATCGTTGTAGATCTTGGAATGTTCTATTTGTATGACCGTTTGGGAGAAGCTTATCAGGATAAAATGCAGCAACGGCTTTTAAAGAAACATATGATGGCCTATCAGGAGCAGATGCATATCATGCAGCAGAATCAGAAAAAGCTGGATTCTTTGCGGCATGACATGAAAAACCATATGTATCTTCTGCAGACATATCTTAATGAAGGAAGGTATGATAAGGCACAGGAATATGTAAATAAAATGAGTGAGCATTTGCAGACGGAGCATAAGTATGTGAATACGGGGAATCTGGAATTGGATATGATTTTGAATCATAAACTGGCAAAAGCGGAGGCAATGTCCTGTCAGATTCAGTCGCAGATTGTGATTCCGTGCCAGTTGCCAGTGGATGGATATGACTGGAATGTTTTGTTTGGAAATCTGTTGGACAATGCAATTGAGGCAATGGAGCAGATAAAAGATCGTTTTTTGGAGATTCGGATACAATACGACAGGGAAATTCTGGGTATACAGGTGAAAAATACGTTTGATGGAAAAGTCAATAAACAGGAGAACGTTTACTGACAAGGAAGAAACAACAGGCATTGCATGGAATCGGTATGCAGAATATTTCAGATGTTGTAGACAAATACGGGGGATGGAAATCTATAAATATCGATGAAAATATATTTGAGGTTCAGATTGTGTTATATCTTTGAAAAAATCCCATGGTGTATGCTATGGGATTTTTAATGCAGATTTTGACGAAAATCAAACCAATTTTAACATGCAGAAAGAATAATGGGAAAAATGAAGTATAGTATACACAAGAGAGGGGAAATAGCCATGAAAAATATTTTAAAAATAATGCTTATGATGATTACAATTTATACGATAACAGGTTCTGCTGTGTATGCCGCGGAAATACCGGTTTCAGATCAGGATCAGTTAATAACGAGCCGTGATTGGACAGAAATCAGTAATTTACAGGATGAAATGAAAAAAGAAGAGCCGGATGCAACCATCGATTATGACAAGGCATTAAAAGTATATGTGGATTGTAATCTTATAAAATTGCAGACGGCAGATACGAAAAAACTCACAAGTGCTCTGGAAAGTGCAAATTATGTATGGGTCATTCCTTTTAAAATGGAAAAGACATATGGAATGTTTACCGTAGCCAAAGGACTTCCTTTGAGTGAAGAAGCAAAGTCTGTATTGACAAAAGCAGAACAGGAAGAAGTAAAAAATCATGCTGGAAAATGGATGATTACAGAGACAGCAGAACATACAGTGGAACCTTACTATGATATACTTCTGGAAAAACGAGAGGCATTATCGGACTGTACGAGAGTAGTACTGGTGGGAAGTCAACCGGGAATGAGACAGCCGGTTGCACTTGGGATGGATGATGAAACAGCACGTATCTGGATTTCGTTGGGGTATCAGTATCCGGTTATGGAGAAAATTCCGGAAACTCAAAATGTGGAAAGCGGTGTCTATTCATTTGATTCTGTAGCGGAGATTTCAGATACTTATATTGAAGATTCTGAGGTAAGTACAGGAGCTGGAGTACAGAGCAGAAGTTCGATGAAATATGTGGCTGGCATTGGAATTATAGTGATAGGAAGCATATTAATCCTTAGTGTTTTAAAGAAAAAGAAATTGGAGGATTATGAATGAAGAAAATCAGTCTGTACTTATTAATTTTTACAATGCTATATTGTCTGTGTGCGTGTGGAAAAAATTTTGATGCAAAATCAAACAGTAGAGAAGATGATGGCAGAAAAGAACAAAAGATAATCATATCATCAATTCAGGTTGCTTCAAATACGAAGGTTATGCGTGCAAAGGTGTTCCTTCCGAACGCAAAATCTTTGGAAGGAACAAATTATTGGTTAGGTGGGTTAGATACTACCAGTAAGGTGGATGTAATAGATACAGGTGATGGTATTCAGATCAATGTGTGCGGCTTTTATTCCGATGATACTGCGTGGAAAAATCCGAAAGTATATAAGGGATTTCAATCACCGGATAATTCAAATACGCCATTAAAAAATGTTTTGGTTAAGGGAAAAGTTGTTCCAATGAAGGAGAAGATGTTAAAAGCGGATGTTAAGAAAACAAAAAAAACAATCCCTGTTGAAATTACACCTTATACGGTTAGTATTTGTCCCGTCAATGACTGGAGAGAAAAAGGGTGTTTTTATCATGTAGTTGCAACAACAAAAGACGGAAAGCAATATTCCATAGGAGAGTTACCTCTTACCGATGACAGAAAAGGAACTGAAAAAAAGAAATATCCTTTCATGGATGGTACAGATCTTGAAGAGCTTGGAGATGGCTATGCATCTGCAAGTGAAATGAAATATTGTGGGGCTCGTTATATTTTCAATCAGAAGATTGATATCACACAGATAGAACAGATAGAAATAATAAAATATAAAATCAGCAGATGATATAGGTATAAAAACAGGTCATAAATTTGTTGACGATGATTGGAAACCATGTTAGGATGATGGTAGAGACTATCAATGAAGTGACAGGGGAATGAGTTTTTGACTCATCCCCCTGTTCTTATTATCAGGAGAAATGGATGAAAAAGAACAATCAGATGAAACCAGACAATGTAGTAAAACGTCTATGGGCATTTTTTATCGTGCTCACCATGTGTATTACCGTGCAGCCTGTCGTGCCGGTAAAGGCGCAGGAGGCTGTGCAGACAGCGGCAAGAACGATCTATACGGAATTTAAAGATGGAAATTCTACCCATTCCGGAGATGGAAGCTATGGAAATCCCTACAATTTATTTGAGGATGCCTATGCGGCTGCCGGCAATGGGGATGAAATCTCAATTTTGGGAAGTGGTGCTTTTTTAAATGCCGAGGCTGCGGAACCGTTTATTTTTGATAAAAGCGTGACCGTCAACGGAAATGGAAATACTTTTTCCAACCGTAAGGGGGGATTTATCCTGAATACGGATGTGACATTTAAAAACATTACGCTGCGGTTTTCCAATCGTCTGCACGATGCAATTTTTGCAAATGGGCATAAACTTGTTCTTGAGAGTGTTACGTGCGACAGCGGATTCCGCTATGTAGATATCTTTGGCGGATCCCTTTATGAGAATGGAAAGAATATGGGGAATCATCCGGGATCAGAGGCACAGATTCTGATTACGGGTGGTGGTACCAATCTGGGGAATATTTATGCCGGTTCCATGAATGGAACATATGACGGTAAGACACAGATCGTGCTTGCGCACGTTTCCGGTACGCAAAATGGGGAAATCTATGCATCCGGTGCCAGGGAACCATATGTAAATCAGGATGACTGGTTTTCCACGCAGGAGCCGGATCCACCGGCAGCGGATGGACAATATACGGTTTCCGGCGATGTGGAAATTTCACTTACCGGTTCCGACACGAAACAGGTGTACGGAGTATCTGAAAATCACGCAGGGAAGACATTTCTGACCATAGATACCGACCAGTCCTATACCGGAATTCCAGGTATAAGCAAAGTAGGAAACCTCACAGTAAAGGGCGGTGGAACATTTGCACCGGCAGCGTTGGACAGCTGTACGGTCAGGCTGGAAGGGGCAAGTGCGATTGATCTTTCCCAGATGGAAACTCCACAGGTACATTCGATTGTGAGTGCGGATTCAGCAGGAAACCGACTGATCTTAGGAAAAGAACAGACGCTGAATGTTACAGATACCATTACGGGTGCACTTACATTTGAAACCTTAAATGGAAGAAATGGAAAATCCGGAATTGCGGAGTATAATCACACCTATCTGGAACTTGGAAGGGCTGCGGATACGGTGGTTTCTTTTACACCGACAGACGGACAGGCGGGAATGACACTGGAACGGACATCGTCTGGAAACGGAGAAATCTGGAAAACCAGTGAGTTGTCAGGGAATGAACCGGAACCGGTTGCAGTAAAAAATATGACCATAAAAAATCCGGTAATTACCACAACGGTTTCAGAGATTTCTGGAGGTAGAAAGTCATATCTGGCAGACGTGAGCTGGCCGGATGAAACAGATGAGACATATAAAGAGTTAATCTATGTTCCGTTACAATATGAAGTGACATTTAATGGGAAAACACTTTCTTCAGAGACGGTTACGAATGATGAAGGTAGTTTTATTTGTATTCCGGATTTTAATTTGATGTTCGAAACGGGAATAGAGGAGAATGCGATCACACTAATGTGCTATCGCACGGCTAATAGTTCTACGGTAAAACCGGGAACCTACCATATCACAATCCGTCCATTTTCAGCAGGTGAACAAATTGAGCAGAAGGTAGTTCTGATTGTAAACAAAGATCCGGATACATCCGGTTCGACGGTTACTTCAAAGGAAACAACCACTACGATAAATGGATTACCATCGGCCGTGTCCATGCAGGATGAACTGAATCTTACCGTGCAGACGGTCTATACAGATAGCAGCTTACAGGAACAGAACGTGCCGTCTGCTGGTTTTTCGGTATACATTAACCAGACCCCTTATGAAGTATCCGGCATCACGCTTCAAAACGGAGTGGCAGCCATAAAGATTCCGGTTTCAGAGGCAAACGGATTTCATATGGGAGAAAATGCAATTACAGTTTCTTATGCAGGAGCAGTCGATAAAAACTACAGGGCACTTCCTTCCCAGGCAAACAAAACCGTGACGGTAAATCCAATTGCCGTAAAGATGCAGTATGATACCATCCAGCAGACAGCTGCATACACAGGGCTGAAACAGAGCTGCTTTGTTTCCACGGTAAATGTAGTCCGAAAGGACAACGGAAAGACGGTAGATTCGCAGGTAAAGCCTGAAGTTTTCTATCGGCAGGATGGGAAAAATGTTGTTCCGGTGCAGCCGGGCAGCTATGAGGTGTGGTTTAAAGTAACTGGAAACCAGTACGATGTGATAGAGGAAAAAGTCGGAACCTTTACCATTACAGCGGCGAAACCATCGATTCGCCTTACGGCAGAGACAGAAAACGGTAATTCCGTACATCTGTATGCAAAGGTAGATGGAGTCCGAAATGGCAGTATTCCGCTTGGTTCGATTTCTTTTTATCAGGACGGAACCATAATAAAGGCACAGGAAAAACTCGTATATGGGGAAGCCGATACGGTTGTATCAGGCTTAAAACGTGGCGGTTCTTATCAGTTTAAGGCAGTATATGAGCCGGATGATAAGGATGGACAGACTTATTACGAAACAGTGACAAGTGAAGCCGCGACCGTTACAATCAAAGAGGACAGTTCCACCGGAGGAAGTGGAACAACCGGAGGCGGCTCATCTTCCGGAGGCGATGGAACAACCGGAGGCGGCTCATCCACCGGAGGCGGTGGAACAACCGGAGGCGGCTCATCTTCCGGAGGAAGTGGAACGACCGGAGGCGGCTCATCTTCCGGAGGTGGTGGCGGAAATACTTCGAGTGGTGACACAGCCGGAGGGGGAACACCATCCAACGGAAACAAAACCGATGCAGAAACACCGTCTAACGGAAATACAGCTGGTACAGAAACACCGTCCGATGGAAACGCGGCCGGACAAAATACACCAACCGTGACCGTTACCGGAACCCAGAAAAATAAAGCCATCAAAACAACGGTGACCGCTGATCTGATAAAACAAACCATGGAAGAAAATAATGGAAAACACACAGATGTGACGATCCGGGTCACCGATCCGGCTGGCAACGTAAGCTATACACTGACCGTAAATACAGCAGACATACAGACCGGAAATAAGCTGTATGTGTGTGCAAAAGATCAAAAGACAGGTGCCTATGTCCTTGTAAACGACAAGAGTTATACGGTTACAAAAGCCGGAAATGTGAATTTTTCAGCAGATTCCAATAAGGATTATGTCCTTATGGATCAGAAAGATATGGATCAGGTCACAACGAAAATATTAAAAACGGTTACATTGAAGAATAAAACCGTTCAGGTGAAGAAGGGAAAACAAAAGAAGGTTTCTCTGGCAGCCACCTTAAATATGGACAATGTAAAAAGCATTTCTTATCAGAGCAATAACAAAAAAATTGCATCTGTAAACAAGAAGGGTACCATAAAATCGAACAAAAAAGGAACTGCGTCCATTCGCGTGACAGTAACCTTAAACAATGGAAAGACCAAAGTTTTAAAATTAAAAGTCAAAGTCAAATAGCAGATGCAGGAAAAGACAAAACCCCGGAAATAAATATCCGGGGTTTTTGTTTTACCTAGAGAGAAAGTGCACACTGATCAATTTTTTCCAATTCTTCCTCCGTAAACGGAGCAGAGTTTAACACTTTCAGATTTTCAAGAATCTGTGCCGGGCGGGAAGCTCCGATCAGAACGGAAGTAACCACACCGTCCCGGATCACCCATTTGAGTGCCATCTGTGCGAGGCTTTCACCACGGGCAGCCGCAATCTCATTCAGGCTCCGGATACTTGCCATCCGTTTTTCATCAAACTGATCCGCATGCAGGAAACGTCCGTCCGTGTTGACACGGCTGTCTTTTGGAATACCGTTTAGATAGCGGTCGGTCAGCATACCCTGCGCGAGCGGGCTGAAAGAAATAATTCCTTTCTTCCCATCTGCTGCGGCCTGTTTTAAACCGTTTTCTTCAATGGTACGGTTAAAGATATTGTAGGAATTCTGGTTGATAATAAATGGGCAGTGCAGATCTTCTAAGATGGCAGCTGCGCGTTTCATGGTTTCCCCGTCGTAGTTGGACAGACCGACATACAGTGCTTTTCCGCTTCGCACGATCTGGTCGAGTGCACCCATGGTTTCTTCCAGCGGCGTATCCGGATCCATGCGGTGGTGATAGAAAATATCCACATAGTCCAGACCGAGCCGTTTTAAGCTCTGGTCAAGGCTGGCAATCAGGTACTTGCGGCTGCCCCAGTTTCCATAAGGTCCCGGCCACATGTCAAAACCGGCTTTGGAACTGATGATCAGTTCATCGCGGTAGGAAGAAAGCTCTTCCCGAAGGATCTTCCCGAGATTTTCCTCCGCACTGCCCGGCTGCGGTCCATAGTTGTTTGCCAGATCAAAATGTGTGATCCCGTGGTCAAATGCCGTAAAGCACATCTGTCTCATATTTTCATAAACACCGGTATCTCCGAAATTGTGCCAGAAGCCCAAAGATACTTCTGGCAGCATCAGTCCGCTGTCGCCGCAGCGGTGGTATTTCATGGTTTCGTAACGTGATTCATTTGCGTGATACATAAGAAATCCTCCTTAGTTTGTAAAAAATTTATCATAAATGCCAAATCCAAAGATAAAAAGCACAATCAGCGGCAGAATATAGGTAATGTAGCCGCGCATCCAGTTTTTAATTTTTAATCCTTTTCCGGTATTGGCTTCGGTTGTGTAATTTTTCCAGCCCCAGCCGTAGCGGCTTGTGCAAAACAGCAGATATACCAGGGAACCGAGAGGCAGGAACAGGTTGCTTACCAGAAAATCTTCCAGGTCAAGCACAGACCCGCCAAAGATTGAAAAACCTTTCCAGTTCCATACATTGTATCCGAGTACACATGGCAGGGAGAGTACAATGATCAGTACCAGATTAACGGCACAGGATTTCTGGCGGCTGCATCCGGTCAGTTCCATACCGCAGGAGATGATGTTCTCAAATACTGCCAGGATTGTGGAAAACGCTGCAAAAAACATAAACAAAAAGAACAGGCTTCCCCAGAGTCTGCCAAGCGGAATATGGTTAAAAATATTCGGCAGGGTGATAAAAATCAGGCTTGGTCCGGAAGTCTGGTCAACATGGAACGTAAAGCATGCCGGAAAAATGATAAGTCCGGAGGTGATAGCAACAAACGTATCCAGAATGGCAATATTTACCGATTCACCAAGCAGAGAGCGTTCCTTTCCGATATAACTTCCCCAAATTGCCATCGCGCCGATTCCAAGGCTTAACGTGAAAAATGCCTGGTTCATGGCACCCGTAATGGTTTTTGCAATACCGATCTGTTTCATCCGTTCAAAGTCCGGGATCAGATAAAAGGCAAGGCCTTCTTTTGCCCCATCCATAAAAAAGCTGTTGACCGCCAGAATGATCATGATGATAAGCAAAGAAGTCATCATGACCTTTGTTACTTTTTCCAGACCGTTCTGCAGTCCACGGGAGCAGACAAATACGCCGGCGCAAACAACTACCACCATCCAGAAGCCCATGGTCAGAGGTTTGCTCAGCATTGTGGTAAACTGTCCGGATACACCGTCGGCATCCAGTCCCTGAAACTGTCCGGTGACCGTCATATAAAAATAATGAAGCATCCAGCCGGTGACCGTTGTATAAAACATCATAAGAAGATAGCAGCCGATCAATGTGATAATCCCGTGGATATGCCATTTCTGTCCGGGTTTTTCCAGTGCCTGGTAGGCTTTGACCGGACTTTTCTGGCTGGCACGCCCAACCGCAAATTCCATCGTCATGATCGGGAGTCCGAGAATAATCAGAAACAACAGATAAAACAGTACAAAGGCACCGCCTCCGCCCTGTCCGGCAGTGTATGGAAATTTCCATACGTTTCCGATTCCGATCGCACATCCGGCTGACAGGAGAATGAATCCCAGACGGGATTTTAATTTTTCTCGTTCTTCCATAAAATAATCCACCTTTTTGTAAACATTGTATAAAATACAAACGAAATTATACAATCTGTTGTGAGAAGTTTCAACCCTTTTTGACGAAATTTTACCAGGTATGTGTTGTATTTTTTTACAGATACTAGAGGAGAAGATTGCGGAGTTTTCATGTTCTGTAATCGTCAGAATTATATCAGGAAAGAAAGAGGGTTAAACCATGGTTTTAACAGAAAAAGAGATGGCAACAATTGAGGATCTGCACACACAGGAACTTTCCTGCGTGGAGAAGTACAAACGTTACGGACAGGAAGCAAAGGACCCGGTGCTTCGGGATTTATTCGCTGATCTTGAAAAGAAAGAGCAAAAGCATGTGGAGTCTCTGGAACAGGTCATGAAAGGCAGCGTCCCATCCTGTAACGTCAATGACAGGGATGGAAAGATGTATGAGCCAAAGGCAACATATGATTCCATGACCAATCCGGAAGATAAGAAAAACGATAATTTCCTTGCCACAGACAGCATTGGTTCTGAAAAAATGGTGTCCGGAACGTATAATACCGATGTGTTTGCATTCGGGGATTCCGATGTGCGCAAACTTCTGGCAGATATCCAGGTGGAAGAACAAAACCACGCGGAGATGCTCTATAAATATAAAACCGTAAACGGCATGGCATAGCCGGCATGTGGAGTGGATGTCCCAAAGCATCCACTCTTTTTGTTTTTACAAAAGGATTACAGAAAACGGATAGTGCATCTTACATAACCCGTTTATTATAAATCCTGTAATAAATCTTACAGATTTCACAAGGAGAACAAAAGAATTATGAGAAAAAATGTGATGAAACTTACAGCAGGAGTTCTCTCCACCGCTGTATTGGCAGGAATGTTTGCCACTGGTATCCCGACAAAGATTGCAGCAGCAACGGAACACTGGAATGATGCTTCCCGGGAATCTACAGACTGGAGCAACTGGAAAAAGAACTGGGCTGCTTATAGCAGTGAGTATGAACATGTATCGCTGACTCCGGGTGCGGATGAGACAAAATTAAATTATGCATGGTACAGCAAAACGGCTGAGACTCCAAAGGTGAGAATCTCTACCAGACAGAATATGGATGGTGCGACAGAGTTCACCGGAGCGCAGACCGAAGCTGTGACCATAGATACCACAAAATATTTTTCCAATAAAGTAACCGTAAGCGGGCTCAAAGAAAATACCAGCTATTATTATCAGGTATTTCAGGATGGAAAGTGGCAGGATACACAAAACTATACCACACAGGCGTTTGATGAATTTTCTTTCCTGTATGTCGGGGATCCGCAGATCGGTGCTTCGAAAGGTCAGACCAGCAGTGAGAGTGAAAAGATGGAAAATGCAGGAAATGTTGTAACTTCTGCACCGGAAAAAAATCTTGCAGCAAGAAATGACAGCTATAACTGGAACAACGTATTAAATGAAGCACTCGAGGATCATTCCGATGTAAGTTTTCTTGTGTCCGCAGGAGATCAGGTGAACTACGGAAGCAACGAGCGGGAATATGCAGGATATCTTGGGGCAGAGGCACTGACTTCCCTTCCGGTAGCAACGACCATTGGTAACCACGACAGTGTTTCGAATCAGTACAGCCTGCATTTTAATAATCCAAATGCTTTTTCCGATACCGATACCAATTATGTACAGGGAAAGACAAAGGCAGGAACCGATTACTATTATCGTTATGGAAATGTCCTGTTCATTGTTCTTGATACAAACAACTATAACTGTGCAACGCATGAGAATGTCATGAAAAAAGCAATCAATGAGAATAAAGATGCCAAATGGCGTATTGTGGTATTCCATCAGGATATTTACGGCAGTGGTTACGACCATTCCGATTCCGATGGTATGGTGCTTCGTACACAGCTTACTCCACTGATGGATAAGTATAAGATTGATGTGGTGATGCAGGGACATGATCATACCTATTCCAGAACCTTCCAGCTTGAGGGGGATGGAAAGGATCATACTTCTTACAGCACTTATGGATACAAATCTGTAGAGGAAGCTGAAAAAGACAGTGATTATCAGGCACAGAATAACTGCTATGAAATCGTAAACAAGACCGTTGGCGGAACCGTTACCAATCCGGAAGGAACCGTATATTTAGAGGCAAACTCTGCAACAGGTTCAAAATTCTATAGCCTGATTGCTTCCAAACAGGACTTTATTTCTGAGAGAAGCCAGACCTGGACACCAACCTATTCCGTCGTAAAAGTAACGGACAAAAAGTTTTCTGTAACAACTTATGATGCAACGACCAGAAAACAGTTACAGGGATCTACTACATATACGATCGTAAAAGATGCGGTAAAGCAGACCATTCAGGCGAAGAACTCTTACAAAAAAACCGTAGGAGACAAAGCCTTTTCCTTAAATGCAAAAGCAAAAACACCGCTTACCTATACCTCTTCCGACAAAAAGATTGCAACTATTGATAAGAACGGAAAAGTTACCGTAAAAAAGGCCGGAAAGGTTACAATTACGGTGAAGGCAGCAGCAACCAGCCAGTATCAGGCAGCAGGCAAAACAATTACGATTACTGTTACAAAGAAAGCAGTAAAGAAAGCAGTTAAATAATAATGAAGAAAAACTGGAAAAACTGTTCGGCCTTTAATCGGCGAACATACAAAGGAAACGAATGAAAGAGCGAGAACCGGAAAATATGGAATGAAAAAATAAGGAGGGAAAAATAAAACATGAATGAACCGGATGTAATGGTTTATTTGATGACGGGATTTTTAGACAGTGGAAAGACCGGATTTTTAAAATTTACATTGAAGCAGGATTATTTTCAGATCGATGGAAAAACATTGCTCATTCTTTGCGAAGATGGAGAAGATGAGTATGATGCGATGGAAATGTTAAGATACGGCGTTGTAATAGAGCGGCTGGAAGACAGAGAAGAACTGACAGAGGAGTATTTGGCGGAATTAGA
>OLIY01001457.1_pt1 | contig 15791 bp, 10 predicted proteins | sample 1601431 | NCBI WGS metagenome assembly OLIY01 (sample SAMN04168659, study PRJEB22393) | human gut metagenome | biome: human gut microbiome; feature: stool | host: Homo sapiens | collected 2014-05-12
GCATGGCGCCGATAATCACGGCGGCCGAATTGACATTCAGGCCCAGCGACGCGATCATCGTCGCAAAAATCAGCACCCACAGGTTGACCCCGCGGAATACCACCCCTTTGGAGATCGACGCCACGACCTCGTCGCGCTGTGCCTTGTCTTCGTCGAGGCTGAAACGCCCCCGGAGGAATTCACGCATCTCTCCCAGCCATGCCGAGGAAGAACGTTTGATCCGATGCGTATCGTTGTTGTTTTCCATTTTCCAGTCCTTTATTCAGTCTCCTCATCCGGTAATTCCCTCTTCGGTTTGGGTTTCCCGGCCAATACGATCACAAATTCGCCTTTGGGTTCCGTCGTACGAAAATGTTCCAGCACTTCGGCGACAGTGCCCCGCACGGTCTGCTCGAACTTCTTGGTCAGCTCACGCGATACGGACACCCTGCGTTCCGATCCGAAAACTTCGGCGAACTGTTCGAGGCATTTCACCACCCGGTAGGGCGATTCGTAGAATACCATCGTGCGCTCCTCGTCGGCAAGCGACTGCAACTGCTTCGCCCGCCCCTTTTTCTGGGGCAGAAACCCCTCGAAACAAAACCGGTCGCACGGGAATCCGCTCTGCACAAGAGCGGGAACCAGCGCCGTGGCACCGGGGAGCGTCTCGACCTCGATGCCGGCCTCGACACACGTCCTGACCAGCAGAAACCCCGGATCGGAGATCCCGGGCGTCCCGGCGTCCGAGACCAGCGCGGCATTGCGTCCGGCGGCAATCGACCCGGCCACCATCTTGACCGTGGCGTGTTCGTTGAACTTGTGGTGCGAATGGAGTTTTTTCTCGATACCGAGGTGTCTGAGCAGGAACGACGTAGTACGCGTATCCTCGGCGAGGATGAAATCCACCTCGCGCAGCACATTGACCGCCCGCAGCGTGATATCGTCGAGGTTCCCGATCGGGGTAGGTACGATATAGAGCTTGGCCATGGGGCTATGCGAATTTACGTTCGAGCAGTTCCATCAGGAACTTCGCGCCGTCGGAATTGGCATTCCAGACATAATTCTCGGCAATGTAAATCATGCAGTCGTCGAAATCGCCGAAGGCATCGAGCTTGTCGAGCGCCGCTTCGTAAGCCCGGGCATCGCCGTCGAACAAGTCGCGGATCATCAGGAACTTGTCGTTGATGCCGATGGCGCGCCTCAGGTCGGTGACGGGCTCGCTGCGGCGCAGTTCCGAGGCCATGTCGCGCGGCGGCACAATCGTATCGGCCAGCGTCTGTTTGTCATGGTTGATCACTTCGCCCAGTACGGCCCCGTTATTCGGCGCCCCGTTCCCTGCAAGGGTAATCTCCTCGAAATCGGGCTCTTCGTCGTCATTCCCGGTGTCGGGCACGGGTGCCGGACGCTGCGACACGGACGCCGCATACACCCCTTCCGCAGGAGCTTCATCCCCGGCGAACATACGCTGGGTGTCCGGGACAGAAACGCCAGGGCCGGATACCGGTTCCGGGCTGTCGGTTGCCAGACTGTCGGTTGGAAGCTGCGGCCGCCCGGCCGCGGTTCTTGCGGCGTCCCCCGCGGCAGGTGCCGGAGCAGGCTTTTCGGCCGTCGGCCGTGCAGCCGTGGGTTCGGGATTGTAAAGCGACATGATTACCCGCTGTTTATGGCGGTGGCGCTGGGTCTCCTCTTCGATGCCGAACAAGGTCGGCGCGATCGGCTGCGGCGCTGCCGCAGGATGCGTCCCCGCTCCGGGAGCCGGGTGGGTAACGCCCGTTTCCGCCCCTGATCCGGCAATTGCTTCCGGTTCGGGCATCCCCGAGGGTGCTTCCCGGTGTGCGGGCTCGTCCCGGGGGGCGGTTGCCCCTTGCGGCCCGGATGCCCCCGGCACACGGGCAAGCTCCTGCGAACCGGAATCCCCATGCGATTCGGATGCCGCCGCAATATTTTCAGCCGGCACTTCCTTGCCGGCGCTATTTCCAGTCGATTCGGGCGCAGGAATTTCTTCCGCAGCCGGGGTTTCAGGATCGGAAACCAGCCCGGCAACCGGGGGTTCAGCCTCCGCAATCGGCCCCGCAGCCGGTTCAGCCGGGATTTCGGCAGGTTCCGCAACAACCCCGGCCGGCTCTTGTCCGTCCGCCGGCACGGAATCCAGCACGGATTCGGCCACCGTTTCCGCCACCGCGGTATCGCAATCGGGGAAATCTGCCCCGGACTCCGCCACGGGCAGGCCGGCCAGGGGCGCAATGAACCCTGATTCGGGTTCCGGCCCGGATCCGGAGAGCGACGGTAATTCGGGTTCCGCCACGGACAGCGACTCGATCGAAAGCACCTCGCCGAGGTCTAAGCTGACCGGAATCTCCGTCGGGAAGGGTTCCTGTCCGGAGGCATCTGCCGCGGGAGGTTCCGCCTCCGCACCGAAACGCACGGCCTCGTAGAGTGTCCGCAACTTATCGAGTACGAGATCCCGCTCGAGGGAGCCGATCTCCTGGTTCGCATTCCAGCCTTCAACGATTTCCGAGAGCTTGCGCAATTCGCTCCGCACGTATTTCAAATCCATAATCCGCACACTTTTTGCCTCCAAAGATAGGAAAAATTTACGAACACGCCGCCCAAAACCCGAGATAATATCCCCGAGGGCCTGCGGCGCCGCTGCGGGGCACAAAAAACGGGGATCGACACACAGCCGATCCCCGTTCGTATGCGGGAGTAGTCTACTCCCCGAAAATATGCCGCGCATAATTATACCCGCAGGCATCGTAGATCCGCGCCAGGCGGCGGACACGGTGCAGATAGCCGGCATAATCCTTCCGGTCGAGGCTCCACCCCACTTCGGCCAGCGCGCTCAGGCGCGGCAGAAGCATATATTCGGCATGGGGCCATGTCGCGATATACTCCGTCCACAGGTTGGCCTGCACGCCCAGGATACAAGCCTGCTCGGCAGGCGTCAGCTGCTCGTAAGGATCGAGTTCGTAGACCTTCTCCACAGGTAGGTACCCGCCGATGGCAAGGGGTTCGCGGGCCGTATCGCGCGTCTGGTAGTAATCCAGGTAGCAGTTCGTGGTCGGCGCCATGATGGCATGGTTGCCCTGCCTGGCGGCCTCGATCCCCCCTTTCGCTCCGCGCCACGACATGATGGTCGCCGTCGGGGTGACATCGCCTTCGAGAATCTCGTCCCAGCCGATCAGGCGGCGTCCGCGGGCATTCAGGAACTTCTCGACGCGCGCCGTGGCGTAATTCTGCAACTGGCGCGGACGCCTCAGCCCTTCGGCCTTCATGCGCGCCTTGCAATGCGGGCACTTCTCCCACATCACCGTCGGGCATTCGTCGCCGCCGATATGGATGTATTCCGACGGGAAAAGGCCGACGACCTCTTCGAGCACCCCCTCGATGAATTCGAACGTCGTCTCCTTGCCGATGCAGAAAACCCGGTCGTCGATGTCCCACGTCTGGCGCACTTCGTACTGCTCGCCCGTACAGCCCAGCCACGGATAGGAGGCCAGCGCCCCGACGGCATGCCCCGGAAATTCGATTTCGGGAATCACCGTGATGAAACGCTCCGCAGCGTAATTCACCACGTCGCGGATCTCATCCTGCGTATAGTAACCGCCGTAAGGCGTTTCGTCGAATTTGCAGTTCTCGTCGTACGTGCCGCCCGGATCGCGGCCGATCAGCGTACGGCTGCGTACGGAACCCACCTCGGTCAGTTTCGGGTATTTCTTAATCTCGATACGCCACCCCTGGTCGTCGGTAAGGTGCCAGTGGAACACGTTGAGCTTATGCAGGGCCATGATGTCGAGCGCCTCCTTCACTTCGTCGACCGTGAAGAAATGGCGGCAGACGTCGAGCATCATGCCCCGGTAGCCCAGGCACGGTTTGTCCTCGATCGTCACGACGGGCAGCTCCACGGCACGCACGCCGGTCGCGTCGTAAGCCGCAACGGGGATCAGCTGGCGAAGGGTCTGCACCGCATAGAACGCCCCGGCAGCGCTCCCGCCCACAATCTCGGCACGTCCGGGCGTAATCTCCAGGCGGTAGCCATCCGCCGGCATCGCCGCGTCGCACGAGATATTCAGCGCCCCGTCGAGGGGCACGTCGGCATGCCGCACCCGCAACCCTTTGCCGAACACCGGTTCCAGCACTTCGTCGAGCGCCCCGGTCACACAGGCCAGACTGTCGTCGCCGGACAGCAGCACCGCTTCGGTCGAAGCGGTCAGCAAAAAGGTTCCCTGCCCTTTCACGACACGTTCGGGGAGCGGCACCACCGCGACTTCATCGTCGGCGGGGATTACCTTACCGCAGCCGCAGAGGGCCGCACAGAGGACAACGAGGGGTATAAGTCTCTTCATATCGGGCTTGTTTTAAATGGGGTTGCTCAGGAACACAAGGTAAAAATAAAGCAAAAAACGGACAAATCAAAACCCCGGCCCGTTATTCGCACGCCGAAGCCCCCAGCAGCCCCACGTGTTCGACCGACGAACAGCAGATATGGAGCCGTTCGACCGTCTTGGCATACGGGAACTGTTTCAACTGCTCGTACATCGCCTCCCGGAAAAACCCGAAGGCATGGGCGATGCTCCCGCCGAAAACGATCGCTTCGGGGTCGTAGGCATAGAGGATCATCATCACCAGCCGCCCGATATGTCCGCCGAATTCGTGCCACAGCGCCAGCGCCGCGGGATCGCCCGCCAGGGCACGCTCGTAGGCTTCCTTGCCCGTCGTGCCGCGGCCTACGAAGAAACGGCTGCTGCAATAGTATTCGTAATCGCGGTCGAGGTACGGAATGCTCCCGATCTCCCCGGCACCCGTATCGTGCCCGCAATAGAGTTCGCCGCCGATCACGATCCCTGCGCCGACACCCGTGCCGAGCGCCACGCACACCACGTCGCTATATGCGCTCGCCTCGCCGAAGCGGCAGACGCCCAGCGCAAAACAGTTGCAGTCGTTGTTGACATGCACCGGCACGCTGAAACGCTTTTCGAGCAGGTCTTTGAGGTAAACCTCGCGCCACGAAGGGATGCCCACCACATTATATACGATTCCCCGCGCAGCGTCCACCACCGACGGCACGCCGATACCGATGCGGGCGACGTCGGGGGTGATGAGCTTCCCGATGAGCGAGGCAATTTGATCCACGACCTCCCCTTCGGGGCGGTCGGCTTTGCAGGGTTCGGAGAGCAACCGCACGATGCGGCCATCCTTCACCAGGCCGGCGCGCACGTTCGTGCCGCCTAAATCCACACCAATCCTCATCGTGCAATCAGTTGTTATTTTTGACTTTCGCAACTTTCCCGCCGCGGAATTCCACATGGTCTGCAATCCGGCCGTCGCGCTCGTGTATCCACGTCTCGAAGCCTCGTTCGCCCTCGGTCAGCACGAGGATGCGCACCCCCGGCCGCAGGTTGTTGTAGGTCGTATCGTCGCCCGAAAAACGGCCGTAACCGAGGGCGATACCCTTCTCGGCCACCACATAGTCGATGTCGTGGTCATGCCCCACGAACACCCCCGTCACGTCGCCGCTCTCGACCATTGCCGCGAACATGCCGGGATTCAGCTCGCCCGGACACTCGTCCTCGGCGGCGCGGCCGATATGCGTATTGTCGGGATTGCGCCACGCCGCGACGTATTCGGGCAGGGCGATATGGAAAAACGCCAGCGCCGGCAGCGGCTTCCCGCCGTTGGCCGCGGTATAGGCGGCGCTGCGGGCGCGGTACCAGCCCACCTGCTCCTGCGTGAACCAGCCGTAGCCGTCGATAGACGGGATTGTTGAATAATCGTGCGAATCGAGGCAGTAGAGCAACGCCGCAGGTTGCGTCGTCCCGGCGATCTCCAGCACCACGTCGGCCAGTTCGCCCCCGGCGCCGAGCGTATTGAGCGTGCCGGCATACGAGGTGACGATGCGGCCGATCTCCGCGCGTGTGAGATCCTGCTCGGCGTCGTGGTTCCCCAGCACCACGCAAAACGGCAGGTTGCGTTCCGCGACGGGCTCCAACACGCGGTGCCACGCTTCGGCTGCGGGCTTGCCCGTCACCACGTCGCCCGTGAAGACCACCAGGTCGGGATGCTCCGCATCGAGGATGTAGCGCATCTGAGCGATAGTTTTTTCCGCCTGCGCCCGGCGGTAAGGCGTACCGAGGTCGAGATGCACGTCGGTGAACTGTGCGATCCGGAATTTGCCGTCCCGGCCGAAATGCAGGGCGGGCGCCTGTGCCTGTGCCGAACACCACAAGGCGACGGCACACATAAGAGTCGTTATCTTTTTCATAGGTAGGTTAGGTTCCTTAATTCAGTTTCACACTGCCGCTCTTCTCCACGCGGACGGTGCGGCTCTGCCCGTCGCCCCACGTCACCGTCAGGTCGAACGGCACGTTGGTCGTAACGCTCACCGCAGGCACGTCCCCGGCTGAATTGCGGCCTTTGACCTTCAGCCCCACGACACCCTCGGGGCCATAGGGATAGCGGTCGATGCCGTGGGCCTCGGTATGGTTGATGTCCCACACGATACGCCCCTCGGAATAGTCGGATTTGATGCCGAGGATATACTCGATGAACACCGCGATCGGCGGCAGCCCCGCCCAGCCCACGAAGTCCTTGCGGGCCATGAACCCGGGTTCGATCTTCTCCGGGGCATAGTACTCCCAGAAAGTCCCGGTATTCTTCCACACTTCGAATACGGCGTTGAAATGGTTTTCGGCCACCTCCAGCGCAAGGTCGTGGTAGCCCTTACGGTAGAGGCCGTCGATAACCATGTAATTGGCACCCGGCCATACGCCGCCCTGCCAGTAACGGCCCGTCGGGTTGTATTTCGGGTGGTCGGCCGAGAGCGACGGCACGCGGTGCGGACGGTCGAATTCGGCCGTGTCCGCCAGGTGCGCAACCATGCGATCCATCCGCCCCTTGTCCAGCGCGTCGGCTTGCAGGGCCCAGAAGGCGCCGATCCCCTTGGTCGTGCAGAGCGACCCGTCGCCGTAGCGGTCGTAGAGGAAACCCGTCGCGTCGTCCCACAGGTGTTCGTTGACATAGGCGCGCAGCCGTTTCATCTCGTCCTCCATGTCCTCGATCTCCTGCCAGCGTTCGATGTGGAAACCGATGTTGAGCAGCGATTCGTCGACCAGCATCTGCTGCAGGTTGGTGTCGAGCCAGACCATGTGGCCGTGCGAGAAGATCGGGTTGTATTCGGGCTTCACGCGGGGCATGTTGTCCATGCCCGTCCCCCATCCGCTCGACCAGTAGGTGCCGTCGGGCCACGTGCGGTTGAGCCGCCACCACTTGGCATAGGCGCACAGGGCGGGGAAAACCTTGTGCAGGCGGTCGATGTCGCCGAACTGGCGGTAATACATCAGTTCGACCCACGGCAGCAGGTTGGGCCCCGTCGAGGTGGGATCGTAGCGCTCGAAGCAGTCGGAGCCGTCGGCACGGATCTCGCGGCAGATGAACCCGTCGGGATGCTGCTTGGCGTAGAAGTTGTCCAGCGTGCGCTGGAACGGGAAAAAGCGGTAACCGTAGCGGGCGAACATCATCATGAACGAAGCGTCCCACATGAAGATATTGCCGTTGTAGGCAATATCGAGGTAAGGCGACACGAACCCCGAGTCCTCCTGCGGCTGGCGGATGTTGCCCACGGCGATCTGCCAGGCGTGCCAGTACATCTCGACCTCCTTTTCATGCCCTTCCCACACGGGCGAGGGCAGGATCTTGCGCGCCTCGGCGAACGTCCGGGGTTTGATGTGTTCGGGTTTGGCCGTGCGGAACTCGTTCTCGGCCACGAATACCTCCTTTACATAGGTGTTTTTGTAGGGCAGCTTGTAGGGCCCCGATTTGAGGTCTTGCGCCCCTGCCGTGCCCGCTGCGAAGACCAGCGACATGAATGCCGCGATTTGTTTGCGTAGCGTCATAGTATGCGGTTATTTTATCAGTGATTTTATCCTGCGTGCAATCTCGGTATTCATGTAGGTGCCGCAGAACTTGTCGGCGCCCGGGCCGTAGGCGAATACCGGAAGCATGGCGGGCGTATGGTCGTCGGAAACATAGACGCCCGTCACACGCCCCGTATGCTCGTCGCCGTCGACCACCACCAGGCCGCCGGTTTCATGGTCGGCCGTGACGATGACGAGCGTCTCGCCGTTCGTGTCGGCGAATTTCAGCGCCTCGGCAACGGCCAGGTCGAAGCTCAACATTTCGATAATAGAACCGGGCAGGCAGCGCGAATGCCCCGCATAGTCGATCTTGGCGCCCTCGACCATCAGGAAAAACCCGTCGCCGCCGCGTTCCTGCAATTTGGCGATCGAAGCGCGCGTGGCATCGGCCAGCAGTGTCAGGTTGGTCTCCTCGGCCGCGTCGTCCATCGCCTCGTCGATGCAGATGACCTTGCCCTTCGCGGCATCGATCCCATCGACCGAACGCACGAAATCGTATTGTTTCTCCAGCTCCCCGACCAGGTCGATCCCGTCCTTGCGGCGTGTAAATTCACGGATGCCGCTGCCGCAAAGCAGGTCGATACGCCCGTCCATGAGGCAGCGGGTCAGCTCGTCGGCATTGTCGCGCTCGACCGAATGCCCGTAGAAGGCCGTCGGCGTGGCATCGGCGATGTTACCCAGCGTCACGACGCCCACGGGCAGCCCCCTGTCGTGGAAGAAATCGCTCAGCGAGGGATACGGCACGCCCTCCGGGCTCATCGAGATATGGCGGTTATCGTGACGTTCGCCCGTGGCCAGGGCGCTGCCGCCGGCAGCCGAATCGGTCGTGAAGGCATCCAGCGCATTGTTCTGTTGCAGGCCGATATATTTCATCTGCAGGGTCGACAGCCCCTTGTTGGCATAGAAAGCCGCCACGATCTGCGACAGCCCCATGCCGTCGCCGATCAGGTAGATCACGTTGCGAACCCGTCCCCGGCCCCCGTCGTTGCGGTAAGTCGGGGTGTAGACGTCGATGCCCTTGGAGAGTTGCAGCTTATCGTTCTGGAAGCCCCGGAAATCGCGCGTGGTCTTGTCCAGGCGCTTGGTGCCCGTCACGCCTTCGGCGGCCGTGCGGCATTCGCCGATCTGGAAATTCTTGTTGCCGAAATCATCGAAGAACGCGGCGCACGCCTCGGGGTGGTCGGTATTGAGGTAGTCGATACCCATATTATAAAAGGTATAGTAAACCGTCGTCCCTTCGGGGGCGCCCCAGAAACGCACGGGTTTTCCCCAGGCGTGCGCGCGGTCGATGACCGTCTCCAGTTCCGCACGCTCGGCCGGGATGATCGAGCCCTTGCCGTTCCACTGCGAATAGTCGCTGAAATCGGCGCTTACGAGGGCGATGCGCTCCAGTTGCGCGGGCGTATAGTCGGCATCCCACACCCCGTCGAAACGGATATAGGAGGGATATTTGCCGAAATCGGCCGGTGCCGGGACACGCCCCGTGACGGCGACGCGCACGGCCTCGGGGTTCACCGCCGGATCGAACACCTCGGGATAGCGGCCCAGCAATGCCGCAACGGCCTGCAAAGTCGGTTCGGTAGCAGACTTGAGCTCGACCATCAGTTGAAGGTGTTCGCCGGAATCCTTCCACGCCCGCCCGCCGTTACGCCCGAAGAGCGTCACCAGCGGTTCGACGTAGAGCGCCTCGAAGGTCATGCCGGGCGAAAGGTCTTCGACCTCGTGCCCCACGAGCAGCTTGCCGTCGTGCAGGAACACGTCGGCCTCGATGGAATAGACCTGCTGGGCGTACGCCTGCCAGAAGGGGGCACGGCGGCAATAATCGTTGTGCGAATGGATCAGGATGGGGCGCTCGGCCACAGCCGTGGCGCAGGTGCACAGTGCTGCGAACAGCAGCCAGATTTTGAGTATCTTTTTCATTGCGGGATGTTATTTTTCGAATTTGACGATGGCCATCACGGGGGCATGGTCGGAGACATAACCGCCACCGAGCGTATCGGGCAGCACCTCGTAAAGGTCGGCGGCGATGCCGTCGCTCACGAAGATGTAGTCGAGCAACGGGCGTTCGGCCTCGGGTATCTGCCCGAAGTCGGAAAAGCTCCACTCCGTGCCGGATTTACGGGCGGCGACCTGCTTCACGTCATGCAGTACGCCGTCTTTCTGCACGTGCGCCACGACCGACGAGCCGGGCTCGGAATTGAAATCGCCCGTCAGGATCACAGGCCGATCCCCGCGCAGCGCTTCGATGCGCTCCCTGAGCAGGTTCACGCCTTCGTCGCGGGCGACCTGCCCTACATGGTCGAGGTGGGTGTTGACGAAGAGGAACTCCCGGCCCCCTTCCCTGTCATGCAGTACGACCCAGGTTGCCACGCGCTCGCAGGCGCCGTCCCACCCTTTCGAGCCTGCGACGTCGGGGGTTTCGCTCAGCCAGAAAGTCCCGGATTCGAGGGGCGTAAAACGATCCCGCCGGTAAAATACGGCACTGAACTCGCCCGCCTCGGCACCGTCCTCACGGCCGACGCCCACCGCAGCATAGCCGGGCAGCAAACGCTTCAGGTCGCCGAGCTGGTTGGCAAGCAGCTCCTGCGTGCCGAAAACGTCGACGCCGTGCGAAGCGATCACCTCGGCGACCCGCCCGCGGCGGAAACGCCAGTTGTCCGCCCCGTCTTCGGGGTTGTCGTAACGCATGTTGAAGGTCATGACGCTGAGCGTCGTGGCCGAACCGCAGGCAGTGAACGCCGCTGCCGCAAGAAGATAGAACAATCGTTTCATAACTTTATAGTTTAATCAGCGGGACAATCGGGAAATTCAACGTACAAACGCTCCGCGGGGATCTGCTCGAAGAGAGCCGCTCCGGGCGCCCTCCAGCCCCAGGAGAGATCCTGCCCCTCGTAATCCTCGAAATACATGAGCGTATAGGGATGCAGACCCGCTTCGAGCGCCACGCGCCCGGTCGCCATGACCGAAGCGTGCGACCCATCGTTGTCGACCACCTTCCGGTCGCCGATCACGAGCACGCTGCCGTCATCGCTCTTGGTCATGAACTCCCACACGCCCCGTTCGGGAATACGGATCCAGCCGTTGAAAATATATCCGAAATGGTCTTCCTGCGGGGCATCGGCAATCGACGGCTCGGGCATTGTCCCGGACGCCACGAGCTTTCCCCGGCGAATCTCGTCCACATGCGAGAACACGCCTTCGTAACAGGCATAGGCGACACCCGGACGCATGGCCGCGCCCGCTCCGGGCAGTCCCTTGCGGAATACGGCCTTCTCGGCTTGGAGCGTCAGCGTACGGCTCGGTGCGGCTCTGGGTTTGAATCCCCGCGCTTTGAGCGTCAGCGAGCGGTCGACAACGACGGGCCCGGCATAGAGCACCGAGGTTTCGTCCGGCTCCGAGCCGTCGAGCGTATAGCGGATTTCGGCTCCGGCCGTCGTCGTGGCCAGGGCGACGGGCACAGGCTCGGTGAAGAGGCTCACGTTCTGCGTGGTATAGGGAATCGAAACGACCTGGCCGCGCGTAAGCGAATAGGGCTCTGCTGCGGCATCCGTTCCACGGGCGTAATCGGGTTCCGCACGGAGTTCGAAATGCAGTTCCCCACCCTGCATCAGTTGTTCGTAGGTGATGAAATTTTCGGTCACGGGCACTCCGTCGAGCGTCACCGAAGCGATATAGGTATTGCGGCGGGGGTTGTTTGCCGTAACGGTCAGCGTGCGGCCGTTGGCCAGGCGCACGACGGCCTTCGGGAATTGGGGTGCGGTCAGCGCAAACTGGTTCGAGCCGGGGCAGACGGGATAGAAGCCCAGGCTGGAGAAGATGTACCACGCCGACATCTGGCCGCAGTCCTCGTTGCCGATGATCCCCGCGGGCGTCGGGGCGTACATCCCGTGCAGCAGGCTGCGCGTGAGCTCCTGTGTCCGCCACGGCTGCCCGACATAATTGTAGAGGTAGGCCATGTGGTGGCTGGGTTCGTTGCCGTGGGCATACTGCCCCATGAGCCCCGTCACGTCGCTTACGTCGAGCTGCATCTCGTCCGATTCGAGCGTAAAGAGCCGATCCAGTTCACGGACGAATGCCGCGCGGCTGCCGAAAAGCCCGGCGAGCCCGTTCACGTCGTGCGGCACGAAGAAACGGTAGTGCCACGGCGTGGCCTCGGTATAGTCGCGCCCCGTGGCGAACTCTTCGAACGGCTCAGACCAGTTGCCGTCCGTCCCGCGGCCGCGGAAGAAACAGGTCGATCCGTCGAAGACATTGGCGTAGTTGAGCGCCCGCTGCGCATATTCCCGGGCGACGTCGTCCCGGCCCATAGCCCCGGCCATGCGGGAGATCGCCCAGTCGTCGTAGGCATATTCCAGCGTGCAGGAGACCGACTCGCGCTTGATATTGGAAGGTATAAACCCCTGTGCCACATAGTAATCGGAACCTTTCTTATTGATGTTCGACGAGCGGATCATCGCATCGAGCGCCTTTTCGGCATCGTATCCGCGGATACCTTTCAGGTAGGCGTCGGCAATGACCGACGCGGCATGGTAGCCGATCATCGTCCCCGTCTCGCCCGACGCGAGCGGCCAGATCGGAAGCTCGCCCGTTATGTCGTACATGTCGAGCATACTGCGGATCATGTCGTTGACTAACGTCGTATCCACCAGCGTCTGCAACGGGTTCCACGCGCGGAAAGTGTCCCACAGCGAGAATGTCGAATAGTAGGCACCGCCCTGCGGCATACGCGCGATGCGCTGGTCGTGACGGCGGTACTCGCCGTTGACATCGCTCATCAGATTGGGCGTCAGCTTGGTATGGTACTGCGCCGTATAGAAATTGACCATTTCGTCGCGCGAACCGCCCTCGACGACGATGTCGCCCAGCGCTTCGCGCCACAGCGCGGCGGCACGCGCATGCACGGCATCGAAATCCAGCTCCGGCACCTCGGCGACGCTGTTGAGACGGGCATTCGCTGCGCTGACCGACGACAACCCGACGGCTATCGTAAGCGTTTCGGTGTCCGGCGCAAAGGTCAGCACGGCCTGTTTGTCGCCCAGCAGCCGCACGTCGGCGAAAGGCTCCGAAAAACGGGCGGAGAAAAAGACATACTGGTCGGGCACCCACCCCTGCGTGCGGCGCATCCCGGCGATCTCATCGGGCGCCGTCGTCCGCAATTCACGCATGTCGACCTGCTCCTCGGCGATCGTGTGCATCAGGTCGACGACCACCTGCCGCGGCCCCTTGCCCGTAAAGGTATAGCGGTGCACGCCCGTACGGGGCGCCGCCGTAAGCTCCACCCGGATATTTTCACCGGGTAACTCCACGGCATAATAGCCGCAGGAGGCCTTCTCGTCCCCGTGCGAAAAGAAATAGGGCTGCAGGACGCAGGCGCCGTCGTGCAACACGATTTCGCGCGTGGTGGGATGGAACAGGATGTCGGCCAGGTCGGCACACCCCGTACCGCTGAGGTGCGTATGCGAAAAACCGTCGATGGTCGTATCGTCGTAATGGTATCCGGCGCAGGCGTCCCAGTCCCCGGCACGCGTGTCGGGGCTGAGCTGCACCATGCCGAACGGCGTCGTTGCGCCAGGGTAGGTATGCCCGTGGTAGCCCGTGCCGATGAACGGGTCTACATAATCGACCGGGCCGGCCGGCCGCGGCGCGCACGCAAGGAGCCCGAGGGCCAGCAAGGCGAAGGTAAGTTTTTTGGTCATGGCAGTTTCGGTGTATGCGCCCCGTCCGTAAAGCGTTCCATCAAAGATAAGGATTCCGGGGCGGTATTGCAAACCCCGGCAGCCGTATCTGCGCAGCATCGGAACCGGTCGCAGTTTAGGTTATACAAATATAAGAGAAGAGAAGCGTCCCGTCCGTGGCTATTTGCGCTTTTACATCCTCACATCGCGCAGAACCTTCCTATCCGGCGCCGAAACCCCGGCAGGAGTGCCTTTTCGCCCGAAATTCCGTCCTGGGGCAGAAAATTCCCGAAAAAAAGCTATCTTTACCCTCGAAGAGACCCAACCAGACCATGGCACGCGTAATTTTCCTGACCGATTTTTCCGAAGCCTATGCCCGCGAACTGCTGCTCGGCATGGCCCGCTATGCGCACGACACGGCGCAGGCGTGGAGCCTTTGCCGGCTGCCGTTGTCGATACGCGACAAGTTCGGCATAGAGGCGGTGGTCGAATGGGCCGTGCGAATGAAGGCCGACGCCGTGATCGGGCAGTTCTACAACACGGACAACGTCGGTCTGTTCCGCGAAAACGGCATCATCGCCATCGCTCAGGATTTCAAGAAGCGTTTCACGACGATCCCCAACATCACCGGGCCGCACCACCTTGCCGGCCGCATGGCCGCGGAGTATTTCCTGAAAAAGGGGTTCCGCAACTTCGCCTTCTACGGGACGCGGGGCATCGACTTCTCGGACGAACGCTGCCAGGGTTTCCGCGAGACCGTCGAACAGGCAAACCCCGATTTCACCTTCTCGTCACTGCGCAGCGGCGCCCAGAACGACCTGTGGTACTACGACACGGCGCAGCTCATCACATGGCTGCAATCGCTGCCCAAACCGGTGGCCATCATGGCCTGCGACGACAACCAGGCGTACCATATCACCGAGGCGTGCCTCCAGATCGAGGGGGGGGGGGAATTCGCGTATTCCGAACGACATAGCCATCCTGGGGGTAGACAACGACGAGACGATCTGCAAGCTCTCCGCCCCGAACCTTTCGTCGCTCAGCCAGGGCGTCGAGCAGGGCGGCTACGACGTGGCACGGCTGATCGACCGGCTGATCCGCAACCCCGAAGCGGAATGGGAAGACGTCATGGTGATGCCGCTCAACATCATCACCCGGCAGTCGACGGACATCTATGCCAACAACGACCCGCACATCGCCGAGGTATTGCGCTACATCCATGAGAACATCAGTCAGAAGATCACGGTGGACGATCTGGTGAAGCTGGTACCCCTGTCGCGCCGCCTGCTCGAAACCCGTTTCAAAAAGAGCATGGGCACCTCGATCTACGATTACATCATCCAGACTCGCATCGAAAAGATGATGCAGTTGCTGTGCGAAGGGCTGAGCGTATCCGAGGCGGCCGCCGAGCTGGGCTTCTCCGACATCAAGAACGTCTCGCGCACCTTCAGGCAGCTGAAGGGCATCACCCCGTCGGAATACCGCGAACAGGTCGCCCCGAAAAGGCGTTAGCACCGTCCCGCAAACAGGTGTCCCGCCCCTTCCGTTCCGCGCAGAGATCAAAATTCAGGCATATCGGCCGTTTTTTGCGGAGGATTTACTATCTTCGGGGCAAATTAACCTTCAAACCGAATCTATGTCCTTAAAACCGTTATTCCTATTCGCATGCACCGTGTGCGCGCTGCCGCTCATGGCACAGAAAAACTACACGCTCACCTCGCCCGACGGCACGCTGCAGGCCACCGTCGCCACCGGCTCCGACCTCCGGATCTCGCTCTCGGCCGACGGCGAAACGCTGCTCGCCCCGTCGCCCGTCTCGATGACGCTCGGCGGCGGCGAAGTGCTGGGCAGCAACCCCAAAGTCACCAGGGCCAGGAAAAATACGGCCGACGCACGGATCGCCTCGCCGTTCTACAAGAAGAGCAGCGTCCGCGACCACTACAACGAACTTGAGCTTACGATGCGCGGCGATTACGGGCTGGTAGTCCGCCTTTACGACGACGGGCTGGCCTACCGTTTCACGACCCGGAAAAAGGACGGCATCCTGGTCGAGAACGAGCAGGTCGCCTATACCTTCCCGGCCGATTATACGGCGTACGCCCCCTATGTCGGGCACAAGCGGCTGCTCGATTTCGAAGGGCAGTTCCGCAATTCGTTCGAGAACACCTACACCCGTCTCCCGCTGACGCAGCTCGACCCCCGCAAACTGATCTTCCTGCCCGTG
>OLIY01001467.1_pt1 | contig 15705 bp, 16 predicted proteins | sample 1601431 | NCBI WGS metagenome assembly OLIY01 (sample SAMN04168659, study PRJEB22393) | human gut metagenome | biome: human gut microbiome; feature: stool | host: Homo sapiens | collected 2014-05-12
CAAAAGCTTTTCCAGCGGTAATCATGATGAGTATTGTCGCCTGATGGACTGGGGCCTGCGCTTGTGTTTCCTGTTGGCATTACCGAGTGCCGTAGCGTTGGGTATTCTGGCCAAACCGCTGACGGTGTCTCTGTTCCAGTACGGTAAATTTACTGCCTTTGATGCTGCGATGACCCAGCGTGCGCTGGTGGCGTATTCGGTAGGTTTGATTGGCTTGATCGTGGTGAAAGTGTTGGCTCCGGGCTTTTACTCGCGCCAGGATATAAAAACGCCAGTGAAGATTGCCATTGTGACGCTGATTATGACCCAGGTGATGAACCTGGCCTTTATCGGGCCGTTAAAGCATGCCGGGCTGTCGCTGTCGATTGGTCTTGCCGCGTGTCTGAACGCTTCACTGCTGTACTGGCAGTTGCGTAAGCAGAAAATCTTCACCCCGCAACCGGGCTGGACCTGGTTCCTGGCGCGACTGGTGATTTCCGTGTTGGTGATGTCGGCGGTGCTGGTTGGGATGCTCTACATCATGCCAGATTGGTCACAGGGAACGATGTTGTGGCGCCTACTGCGTCTGATGGCGGTCGTGGTGGCAGGTATTGCTGCTTACTTCGCAGCACTCGCTGTACTGGGCTTTAAAGTAAAAGAGTTTGTGCGTCGGACGGCGTAAAGAATCAATGCCGGATGGCGGCATAACGCCGTATCCGGCCTACAAAAAGCGTAGGCCTGATAAGCAAAACGTTATCAGGCTTGCATCAGATAGAGAATTTTTTCCCGCCGCGGTGCGCAGCAGAAGTTTGACCGTTTGCGCCATATAACGCCGGTTCCTGGTGCGGTTTCAGCACTTGTATTGCTTGTTGATTACGCTCGATCTGCCCTTCCAGCAGCCAACCGTTGTGCTGGTTGAGGTCGCGTAAGTGCTGCGTTTTCTTGGTGATAGTCTGCCAGCGTTCAGCAATCTCATCATTGGCGCTGCGCGTGGCGTCATGCTCCAGGCGGCGCTGTTGCTCAAGATAATCAAGGGTTGCCAGCAGCGAGCTTTTTTCTTCTGTAATACGCTGTAGCTGGCTGCCATTGATATGCCCTGCGGAAAGCTGCTGCTGTTCAGCATCCATTACCGTTTTCAGGTCATTGAGGACAGTCGTCATCTGGTCAAGTATTTCTGACAAACGAGTCATACTTTATTTACTCTGTAGGTAGCTCTGCGCCTCGCGAATCAGCGAGTCGGCAATTTTTCCGGTATCCATTTTCAATTCACCGTTACGGATTGCGGTTTTCAGTGCTTCCACGCGTTCCATATTGATGTCATTGGTGCCGGGCTGCATCAGTTTGGCCTGGGCGTCGCTCAGCATGACGCTGGTGCTGGTGGTCGCGGTGGTTTTTTCCTTCTGCGCTTTTTGTACCGGCGCATCGCTGGTTTCACGCGGCTGAACGGTGCTTACTGGCTTCAATGGTGAGGTACGATCAATGCTCATTTTATTTTTCCTCATCGAGGGGTTACGCTATAGCGGCCCGCTGTAATCATTGGTTGTTTATCTATCGGCACACGCTAAAAAATCTTTAACCTATTATAGGTTAATAAGAATATTCCCATCAGAATCGACGACGCCGCTCACCACCTGGCCTGAAATCATCCGCACTCGCGCATTCTGTGCGACAGCGGCGTTGTTCAGCGCTTTACCTTCGGCGTTAACCCGAAAGCCATCTCCGTTGGCAATAACCAGCACGCGCTGACCGGCCTTGATCCGCCATGCCTGGCGCAACATCGAAAGCTGTATCGGTTGGCCCGGGACCAGATCGCGCAGGCTCACAGCATCCTGCACCTGACTCATATCCAGCACCGCGCGCGGCGGTAGTTGGTCCAGCCGACCACGTTTCAGCGTTACGCTGGCTGGGGTCAGGGTGCTACCTCGCGCTACAGGCGCGGCGGCTACTACGTAGTTTCCCGTCGCCTGCACGTTCACCTGCAGATAACGTTTTTCGTTGGCGCAGCGAGCCAGCACATTCACATTACCCCACAGTTTCGCGCTACCTGACACGCTTAATGCCGGTTGCTCACAGCTCGGCAATAAGTTTGGTGACGTTCGGATAGTGACCACCACCTCATCGCTAAATCCGGCCAGGCGCTGGGAAAACCATGCCGTTAGCTGCGAATTCAGGTCTTGCGCCAGCGTCATAGGGCTGAACAGCAGTGCTGCCACGACTATTCCACGTTTAAACGTTTGCATCAAAACCTCGCGTTTTTTCAGGTAGTGGCAGGATTTTACCTGTGTGACGCAGTCATCAACGCAACAAATAGCGACGCATTTTGCGTTTATTCCGGCGATAACGCGCGCGTAATGGGATTTAAGCTGTCGGCTGAATTTTGTCATTTGCGGAGGAGATATGCTCGATAAGCTCGACGCCGCCTTACGTTTTCAACAGGAAGCGCTGAATTTGCGCGCCCAACGCCAGGAAATATTGGCGGCCAACATTGCCAATGCCGACACGCCGGGGTACCAGGCGCGCGACCTGGATTTCGCCAGTGAATTAAAAAAAGTCATGGTGCGAGGACGGGAAGAAACCGGCGGCGTTTCGTTGACGCTGACCTCTGCACAACACATTCCGGCCCAGACCGTTTCTTCGCCGTCTACGGAGCTGCTCTACCGTATTCCTGACCAGCCATCTCTTGATGGCAACACGGTGGATATGGACCGGGAGCGCACGCAATTTGCAGACAACAGCCTCAAGTATCAAATGGGGCTGACCGCGCTGGGTGGGCAAATCAAAGGCATGATGAACGTGCTGCAAGGAGGGAACTAATTCGTGGCGCTGTTAAATATTTTTGATATCGCAGGTTCTGCGCTGACGGCTCAGTCTAAACGCCTGAACGTCGCGGCCAGCAACATGGCGAATGCGGATAGCGTCAGCGGGCCCGACGGTCAGCCGTATCGCGCGAAACAGGTTGTTTTTCAGGTAGATGCTGCGCCAGGTGCGGCAACTGGTGGCGTAAAAGTTGCTGACGTCATTGAAAGTCAGGCGCCGGATAAGCTGGTTTATGAACCCGGTAATCCGCTGGCCGATGCGAATGGCTACGTAAAAATGCCGAATGTGGACGTCGTCGGCGAGATGGTCAACACCATGTCAGCTTCGCGTAGCTACCAGGCAAACGTCGAAGTGCTCAACACCGTAAAAAGCTTGATGCTCAAAACGCTTACGTTAGGCCAGTAAAGGAGGCGCATATGTCTATTGCTGTAACCATGAATGACCCGAGCAATGCAGGCGTTAAAGCTGCCACCGGGAATAGCTCCCTGACGGGCAGCAATGCCGCTGACCTGCAAAGCAGTTTTCTGACGTTGCTGGTCGCACAACTGAAAAACCAGGACCCAACCAATCCGCTGCAAAACAATGAACTGACTACCCAACTGGCGCAAATCAGTACCGTGAGCGGGATTGAGAAACTGAACACCACGTTAGGGTCGATCTCCGGGCAGATCGACAACAGTCAGTCGCTGCAGGCCAGTACGCTGATTGGCCACGGGGTCATGATTCCGGGTACCACCATCCTGACCGGTAAGGGGACGGAAGAGGGTGCCAAAACCACGACAACACCATTTGGCGTTGAGCTGCAGCAACCGGCAGATAAGGTTACCGCAACCATTACCGATAAAGACGGCAAAGTGGTACGCACCATTGACATTGGCGGATTGAAAGCAGGCGTTCATACCTTTACCTGGGACGGCACCATGACCGATGGCACGGATGCACCAAGCGGTTCTTACAACGTGTCAATTGCTGCCAGCAATGGCGGAACGCAACTGGTGGCACAGCCGCTTCAGTTTGCGCTGGTGCAGGGCGTTATTCGCAGTAACGGCGGTAATACGCTGGATCTTGGCACCTATGGAACCACCACCCTCGACGAAGTACGGCAGATAATTTAAGCCTTCACACTTATCAGGAGTAAGTCATGGCCTTTTCTCAAGCGGTCAGCGGTCTGAACGCTGCAGCGACCAACCTCGATGTCATTGGTAACAACATCGCCAACTCCGCCACCTACGGTTTTAAATCCGGTACGGCATCTTTTGCCGATATGTTTGCCGGTTCGAAAGTCGGTTTGGGCGTTAAAGTTGCGGGTATTACTCAGGACTTTACCGACGGTACTACCACCAACACCGGACGTGGTCTGGATGTTGCTATCAGCCAGAACGGTTTTTTCCGTATGGTAGACAGCAACGGTTCCGTTTTCTACAGCCGTAACGGTCAGTTCAAGCTCGATGAAAATCGCAATATCGTTAACATGCAGGGGCTGCAGCTGACGGGCTATCCGGCTACCGGTACCCCACCGACAGTTCAGCAGGGTGCAAACCCGGCACCGATCACTATCCCGAATACGCTGATGGCGGCTAAATCCACCACTACTGCGTCAATGCAGGTCAACCTGAACTCCACTGACAAGGTCCCTACCAAAACCCCGTTTAACCCAAGCGATGCCGATTCCTACAACAAAAAAGGCAGTGTTACCGTTTTCGATAGCCAGGGTAACGCTCATGACATGAACATTTTTTATGTCAAAAATGCGCAGAGCAACACTTGGGAAGTTTTCACTCAAGATGCTTCTACTGGGGATGCTGAGAAATCGGCAGGGTTTATGCGTTTTGATAATAATGGTTTGTTTTTAGGTATTAGTGCCACGGCAGCCGAGTTACCACCGACGGCTCCAGCCGTCTGGCCAAAGGATATCAAAATTACAACCGGTACGATCAATGGCGCAGTTCCGGCGAACTTCTCTCTGAGCTTCCTGAACTCCATGCAGCAAAACACCGGCGCCAACAACATCGTCGCCACGAATCAGAACGGCTACAAGCCGGGCGATCTGGTGAGTTACCAGATTAACAATGACGGAACGGTGGTCGGTAACTACTCCAACGAACAGCAACAGGTTCTCGGGCAGATCGTGCTGGCAAACTTTGCCAATAACGAAGGTCTGGCATCTCAGGGCGATAACGTCTGGGCGGCGACTCAGGCTTCCGGCGTGGCGCTGCTGGGTACCGCAGGCGAAGGTAACTTTGGCAAACTGACCAACGGTGCGCTGGAAGCGTCAAACGTGGATTTGAGTAAAGAACTGGTGAATATGATTGTCGCCCAGCGTAACTATCAGTCGAACGCGCAGACTATCAAAACCCAGGATCAGATCCTCAACACGCTGGTCAACCTGCGCTAAGCGCCTGACGGGATGGCTTAATGGATCACGCAATTTATACCGCCATGGGCGCGGCCAGTCAGACGCTGAATCAACAGGCGGTGACGGCCAGCAACCTGGCAAACGCCTCCACGCCAGGGTTTCGTGCGCAGCTCAATGCACTGCGCGCGGTTCCTGTAGAAGGATTGTCTTTACCGACACGTACGCTGGTCGTGGCCTCCACGCCGGGGGCCGATATGACGCCGGGTCAGATGGACTATACCTCCCGCCCGCTGGATGTGGCGCTGCAACAGGATGGCTGGTTGGCTGTGCAGACCGCAGATGGTAGCGAAGGATATACCCGTAACGGCGCTATTCAGGTAAGCCCAACGGGTGAACTGACTATTCAGGGACACCCGGTAATTGGCGAAGCCGGACCGATAGCCGTACCAGAAGGTTCAGAAGTCACCATTGCGGCGGACGGGACAATTTCTGCACTTAACCCTGGCGATCCGGCTAATACGGTCGCGCCAGTGGGGCGGTTGAAGCTGGTGAAGGCAACAGGGATCGAAGTGCAACGTGGCGATGACGGTATGTTCCGTCTGACCCAGGCCGCACAGGCTACCCGTGGTGCGACGTTACAGGCCGACCCCAGCATCCGTGTGATGTCGGGCGTGCTGGAAGGCAGTAACGTTAAACCGGTTGCTGCGATGAGCGACATGATCGCCAACGCCCGCCGCTTTGAAATGCAGATGAAAATTATCAGTAGCGTGGATGATAACGCGGGCCGCGCCAACCAACTGCTGTCGATGAGTTAATACAGGACATTTTATGATCAGTTCATTATGGATCGCCAAAACCGGCCTGGATGCGCAGCAAACCAACATGGATGTGATTGCCAACAACCTGGCAAACGTCAGCACCAACGGATTTAAGCGCCAACGTGCCGTGTTTGAAGATCTGTTGTACCAGACGATTCGTCAGCCTGGCGCACAGTCTTCTGAGCAGACCACATTGCCGTCTGGTTTGCAGATTGGTACCGGCGTACGTCCGGTTGCGACCGAGCGTTTACACAGCCAGGGTAACCTGTCGCAGACCAACAACAGTAAAGATGTGGCGATTAAAGGCCAGGGCTTTTTCCAGGTCATGTTGCCCGATGGTACGTCCGCTTATACCCGCGACGGTTCTTTCCAGGTGGATCAGAACGGTCAGTTGGTGACGGCGGGTGGTTTTCAGGTTCAGCCTGCCATCACCATTCCGGCCAACTCGCTCAGTATCACCATTGGACGCGACGGTATTGTCAGCGTGACCCAACAGGGACAGGCGGCGCCTGTTCAGGTCGGGCAGCTTAACCTGACAACTTTCATGAACGATACCGGTCTGGAAAGCATTGGTGAGAATCTGTACACCGAAACGCAGTCATCCGGTGCGCCGAACGAGAGCACGCCGGGGCTGAACGGCGCGGGTCTGCTGTATCAGGGCTATGTTGAAACCTCTAACGTCAACGTGGCGGAAGAGCTGGTAAACATGATCCAGGTTCAGCGTGCTTACGAAATCAACAGTAAAGCGGTATCGACCACCGATCAGATGCTGCAAAAACTGACGCAACTCTAAAGTGGAGTCCGGTGGGGTGAAAACCTCACCGGCACACTGATTTTGAAGATGACCGCAATGCGAAAACACGCGCTTCACCCATACCCTATTTTAGCCCTGCTGGTGGTTTCACTAACAGGATGTGCCTGGATCCCGGCTACTCCCCTCGTGCAGGGCGCGACGACTGCCCAGCCCGTTCCAGGTCCAACGCCGGTGGCGAATGGCTCAATCTTCCAGTCGGCACAACCGATTAACTATGGTTATCAGCCACTCTTTGAAGACCGTCGTCCACGCAATATTGGCGATACGCTGACTATCGTGTTGCAGGAGAACGTCAGCGCCAGCAAAAGCTCCTCTGCGAATGCCAGCCGTGACGGTAAAACTAATTTTGGCTTTGATACTGTGCCGCGCTATTTGCAGGGGTTGTTTGGTAACGCTCGTGCCGATGTCGAAGCCTCCGGTGGTAACACGTTCAACGGAAAAGGCGGGGCCAATGCCAGCAATACCTTTAGCGGTACGTTGACGGTGACGGTTGACCAGGTACTGGTCAACGGCAACCTGCATGTGGTGGGTGAAAAACAGATCGCCATAAATCAGGGCACTGAATTCATTCGCTTCTCCGGGGTCGTTAACCCGCGCACCATCAGTGGCAGCAACTCCGTACCGTCAACCCAGGTTGCGGACGCGCGTATTGAGTACGTCGGCAACGGCTACATCAATGAAGCGCAAAATATGGGCTGGTTGCAGCGTTTCTTCCTTAACTTGTCGCCGATGTAAGCGAGGTACCCCGTGTTTAAATTTTTTGTTGGAATGGCACTGGTGCTGGTAACCGCCTTCGCGCATGCCGACCGTATTCGTGACCTGACCAGCGTGCAGGGCGTGCGGGAAAACTCGCTGATTGGTTATGGGTTGGTGGTGGGTCTGGATGGTACAGGTGACCAGACCACCCAGACGCCGTTTACCACGCAAACGCTCAACAACATGCTGTCGCAGTTGGGGATCACCGTGCCCACCGGCACCAATATGCAGTTGAAAAACGTGGCAGCGGTAATGGTCACCGCGCAGTTCCCGGCCTTTGGTCGTCAGGGGCAAACTATTGACGTTGTGGTCTCTTCCATGGGTAACGCTAAAAGTCTGCGCGGCGGAACGCTGCTGATGACCCCGCTGAAAGGGGTCGATAGCCAGGTATATGCGTTGGCGCAGGGGAATATTCTGGTTGGCGGTGCGGGCGCGGCTGCGGGTGGCAGCAGCGTGCAGGTAAACCAGCTCAATGGCGGACGCATTACCAACGGCGCGACCATCGAACGTGAATTACCCAGCCAGTTCGGCGGCGGTAACACCATTAATCTGCAACTGAATAATGAAGATTTCACGATGGCGCAGCAGATTACCGACACCATTAACCGCTCGCGTGGCTTTGGCAGCGCAACGGCGTTGGACGCCCGCACTATTCAGGTGCGCGTGCCAAGCGGCAACAGCTCGCAGGTGCGTTTCCTTGCTGATATCCAGAATATGGAGGTGAACGTCACGCCGCAGGATGCGAAAGTGATTATCAACTCACGCACCGGATCTGTCGTCATGAACCGCGAAGTAACGCTGGATAGCTGTGCCGTGGCACAAGGCAACTTGTCGATCACGGTGAACCGCCAGGCGAACGTCAGCCAGCCGGACACACCGTTTGGCGGTGGACAAACCGTAGTGACGCCACAAACCCAGATTGACCTGCGCCAAAGCGGTGGTTCGCTGCAAAGCGTACGTTCCAGCGCCAACCTGAACAACGTTGTGCGTGCGCTGAATGCGCTGGGAGCGACGCCGATGGATCTGATGTCCATTCTGCAATCGATGCAGAGCGCGGGTTGCTTACGCGCCAAACTGGAAATCATCTAATGATTGGTGACAGCAAACTGCTGACCAGTGCCGCCTGGGATGCGCAATCTCTGAACGAACTGAAAGCGAAAGCGGGTCAGGACCCGGCGGCGAATATCCGCCCGGTCGCCCGTCAGGTTGAAGGGATGTTCGTGCAAATGATGTTGAAAAGCATGCGTGAAGCGCTGCCGAAAGATGGCATGTTTAGCAGCGATTCAACGCGCTTGTATACCAGCATGTATGACCAACAAATTGCACAGCAGATGACCGCAGGCAAAGGTCTGGGGCTGGCTGAAATGATGGTCAAGCAGATGACTGAAGGGCAAGCGCAACCTGCGGGTGACGCGCCGCAGGTGCCGATGAAGTTTTCACTGGAAACGGTGACTAGCTATCAAAATCAGGCACTGACGCAACTGGTCCGCAAAGCCATCCCCAGGGCGACAGAAAGCAATGATGAGCCGCTGTCAGGTGACAGCAAAGACTTCCTCGCCCAGCTGTCACTGCCGGCTAAGCTGGCCAGTCAGCAGAGCGGGGTCCCGCATCATCTGATTTTGGCGCAGGCGGCGCTGGAGTCCGGATGGGGGCAGCGACAAATTCGTCGCGAGAATGGCGAACCGAGTTTCAACATTTTTGGTGTGAAGGCTTCGGGAAGCTGGAAAGGTCCAACCACTGAAATCACCACCACTGAATATGAGAACGGTGAGGCGAAAAAGGTGAAAGCCAGATTCCGTGTCTATAGCTCTTACCTTGAGGCGTTGTCGGATTATGTCGGTCTGATATCCCGTAACCCGCGCTATGCGGCGGTGACCGCTGCCGCGACCGCCGAACAGGGGGCGCAAGCATTGCAAAATGCGGGTTACGCCACAGACCCTAACTATGCACGTAAATTAACCAGCATGATCCAGCAGTTGAAATCGATGAGCGAAAAGGTGAGTAAAACCTACAGCACGAATCTCGATAATCTCTTTTAAATAGCTCAAGTCTACCGACCTGCTGCCGATAATAACGAGTATTGAAGGATTACAAGGAACCTCCATGTCCAGCTTGATTAATAACGCGATGAGTGGACTCAGCGCAGCGCAGGCCGCGTTGAATACTGCCAGTAATAACATCTCCAGCTATAACGTTGCCGGATATACCCGACAAACAACAATTATGGCGCAAGCGAACAGCACGCTGGGTGCGGGGGGCTGGGTAGGCAATGGCGTCTATGTTTCTGGTGTACAACGTGAATATGACTCCTTTATCACTAACCAGTTGCGAGCAGCGCAGAACCAGAGCAGCGGTCTGACGACGCGTTATGAGCAAATGTCAAAGATAGACAATTTGCTCTCCAGCAAAACCAGTTCTATTTCGACCTCAATGCAGGACTTTTTTACCAGCCTGCAAACGCTGGTCAGCAACGCTGAAGATCCGGCGGCACGCCAGGCGCTGATCGGTAAAGCTGATGGATTGGTAAATCAGTTTAAAACGACCGACCAGTATCTGCGCGATCAGGATAAGCAGGTTAATACCGCGATTAAAGCCAGCGTCGATCAGATCAACAACTATTCGAAACAAATTGCCAGCCTCAACGACCAGATTTCTCGTATGACAGGCGTCGGCGCAGGTGCATCTCCTAACGACCTGCTTGACCAACGCGACCAGCTGGTCAGTGAACTGAATCAGATTGTCGGTGTTGAAGTCAGCGTTCAGGATGGTGGCACCTACAACCTGACAATGGCCAACGGCTATTCGCTGGTGCAGGGCAGCAATGCACGCCAACTGGCGGCAGTACCTTCCAGCGACGATCCTAATCGTACAACGGTGGCCTACGTTGATGGCGTTGCCGGAGCTGTTGAAATTCCTGAGAAACTGTTGAATACCGGTTCACTGGGCGGACTGCTCACCTTCCGTTCTCAGGAGCTGGATCAGACGCGTAATACCCTAGGCCAACTGGCGCTTGCATTTGCCAGTGCATTTAACGCCCAGCATAAAGAAGGTTTTGATGCCAACGGCGATAAGGGTGAGAATTTCTTCGATATCGGCAGCCCGTCTGTACTGAGTAATGCTAAAAATACTGGCAAAGCGGAATTAACTGCAGAAGTTGGTGACAGTTCGAAAGTACAGGCTACCGACTATAAGGTTGTGTTCAGTGGCGGTAAGTGGCAGGTGACGCGTCTGGCAGATAACACAACGTTTGAAGCTACACCAGGTGCGGACGGAAAACTGGATATTGATGGTCTGAAAGTGACAGTGACTATTAATCCCCCCAATCCCGGGCCTCAAGAGAATGACAGTTTTATTCTGAAACCGGTAGAGAACGTCATCGTTGATATGAAAGTCAAGGTGACCGACGAATCGAAAATCGCCATGGCGTCAGAGAAAAACACTGATCCTGCTGCGGATACAGGTGCAAGTGATAACCGTAACGGTCAGAAACTGCTGGATCTGCAAACCAAAGCGACTGTCGGCAATAAGACCTTCAACGATGCATATGCCACGCTGGTAAGCGATGTCGGGAACAAAACCGCTACGCTGAAAACCAGCGCCACCACCCAGAACAACGTGGTGACACAGCTTTACCGGCAGCAACAGTCTATTTCCGGCGTTAACCTCGACGAAGAGTACGGTAATTTACAGCGTTTTCAGCAGTATTACCTGGCTAATGCTCAAGTGTTGCAGACCGCGAATGCGTTGTTTGATGCACTGATTAATATCCGCTAAGGGAGAGGGAGACTATGCGTATTAGCACCCAGATGATGTACCAGCAGAACATGCGCGGCATCACTAACTCTCAGGCTGAATGGATGAAGTTCGGCGAGCAAATGTCAACGGGCAAGCGCGTGATCAACCCATCAGACGATCCGATTGCCGCCTCGCAGGCCGTGGTACTTTCTCAGGCTCAGGCGCAGAACAGCCAATATACGCTGGCACGCTCGTTCGCGACGCAAAAGGTGTCGCTGGAAGAGAACGTTCTGAGCCAGGTGACGACGGCAATTCAGGCTGCGCAGGAAAAAATTGTTTATGCCGGGAACGGAACGTTAAGCGATGACGACCGTGCATCGCTGGCCACCGACCTGCAAGGGATCCGCGATCAGCTGATGAACCTGGCTAACAGTACCGACGGTAATGGTCGCTATATTTTCGGTGGATATAAAACAGAATCTGCACCGTTTGCGCAGGCTGATGGTTCTTACAGTGGTGGTACCACAAATGTAACCCAGCAGGTTGATGCTTCCCGTACCATGGTCATTGGTCATACGGGCGATAAAATCTTCGCCAACCTGACCAGCAACGCCGTACCGGAACCAGGTGGCGGTACTCAGGAAAAGAATCTGTTCAAAATGCTGGATAGCGCGATTGCAGAGCTAAAAATTCCTATTGCAGGTGATGATGTGGCAAAGGATAAAGCCGCAGCAGCTATCGATAAAACCAATCGTGGTCTGAAAAACTCACTGAATAACGTGCTTTCCGTTCGTGCAGAATTAGGTACGCAACTTAGTGAATTAAGCTCGCTGGATTCACTGGGCGCCGATCGTGCATTAGGGCAAACCCAACAGATGAGTAACCTGGTGGATGTCGACTGGAATGCGGCGATTTCGTCTTACGTCATGCAGCAGGCCGCGCTTCAGGCTTCTTATAAAGCGTTTACCGATATGCAGGGAATGTCGTTGTTCCAGCTTAATCGGTAATATCCCTTTTTGAACATATCTTGAAACTGGGTATGTTTGTCTGCCCGCTCCTTTAACACCCCGGAGCGGGTATTTTTTTAGGCAACCGACGCCTTACTAAGCGACGGGTTCCCCGTCAGTCTTATGACCAACGCGATCGCACTGCTGAAGGTTGCCAGCGTCACCACACCTTCCCAGTTGGCAAGCGAATAGACCTGACTCCCGAGAACGGAACCCAGCGCCATACCGATAAACACCATCGTAAACAGCAGAGCGTTCAATCGTCCTCGTGCCTGAGGCTCGAGGCTATAGGCCAGGTTTTGGTGGGCAACCAGGCTGGATTGCAATCCGAGATCAAAACCTACCGCCGAAAGGGCGATAAGCAGCCACTGCCCCTGAACGGGCAGGGCGGGTAACAAAAACATCAGTGCGAAAGATACCGTTACCAGCAAAGCACCCAATTGCGTCACTTTTGCTGCACCCACTTTATCGGCAAGATGGCCCGCCATCGGTGCAGCAAGCGCTCCTGCTGCTCCCGCGATACCAAAAGCACCCGCTATAGCGCTACCCAGGTGGTAATGCTCAGATAACATCACTGCCAGCGTAGACCAGAAGGCGCTAAAAGCAATGGACAGAAAGCCTTGTGCCAGTGCTGCGCGGCGCAAGGTGGAATATCGTTGCCAAAGTTGCACCATCGAGAGCATTAATGATGGATAGCTCAACGTGGAATGGACCGTAAAACGAGGCAGTGCTTTCCACAAAATCGCGGTAATTACGGCAATACTGACGGCAGCAAGTTGGTACATCTCACGCCAGCCAAACGCCTCACCGACCAGTCCACTGACGGTACGTGAGAGCAAAATTCCCAGCAGAAGGCCCGTCATTACGGTGCCCACCGTTTTTCCCTGTTTGCCTTCGGGCGCCAGTATTGCCGCCGCAGGCACAATATCTTGTGCCATGGTTGCCGCCATGCCCATCAACAGGCTCACTATTAACAGTGAATGCAACTGCCCGGTAAAGCTGCATGCCAGAAGCAGCACAGTAAGAGAGATACTTTTCAGCAGGATTAATGTCCTGCGGTCATAACGATCGCCCAATGGCAATAAAAACAAAATACCCAGCGCGTATCCCGCCTGGGTCAGCGTCGGGACCAACCCCATGCCAGTAATACTTAAGTTCAGATCCTGACCCATTAAAGGCAGAAGGGGCTGGGCATAGTAGATAGCAGCGACACTGAATCCGGCACCTACTGCCAGAACGAAAGTGACCCAACGGGAAAGTGCGGTATATGTGTTCACAAATGATTCCTCAATCACTGGATGTGCGGCTATTTTTATCCTTCAGCGAGTGGCGTGGTAGAGAGCGCAGTGGTAAAACAGTTATACGTCAGACGTATGATGAAACTGAAAATGATAAAAAATGAGCGTATAGACAGGGTGGAGCTGATGCGTACGTTTGTGCGTATTGTCGAAGCAGGATCGCTTTCGGCAGCGGCAAAACAGATGGGGACAACGCAAGCGACCGTAAGCCGACGGTTGCAATCCCTGGAAACTCTGCTGGGTGTGAAACTGATCATGCGTACCACGCATGCGATGAAATTGACCGAAGACGGCGAAAGAGGCTACCAGCATGCCAAGAAGATTATTGATGCCTGGCTGGCGCTGGAAGATGGACTTAATGTCACGGAAGATGAACCGGTGGGGACGTTGCGAGTCCGTGCACCGCATGCGTTCGGGCAACAACAACTGCTTGAGCCGCTTTTGCAGTTTCTTTCGCGCTATCCCCAGGTGGCAGTAGAGTGGATGCTCAACGATAAAACCGTTGATTTTCTGAGCGATAATATTGATTGCGCTATCAGGGTTGGTGCCGAGGTGGATCCGGCCACGGTTTCCGTTTTACTGGCTGAAGTTCCCCGTAGTATGGTGGCGAGCCCTGGGCTGCTGGAGCAATACGGCGAGCTTTCTCATCCTGAGCAGTTATCAGCACTGCCCTGGATTGCCGTGAACACGTTTTATCAACATAGCGTTTCGTTGTTGCACCAATTACGTAATGAGCCAGTCACGTTGAATATTTCACCCAGATTAAGTACCGACAGTATTTATGTCGCAAGGAATGCCGCGCTGGCGGGGTTGGGAGTGACTATTGTTTCAAGTTGGATGGTGGCGGAGGATATTGCCAACGGACGTCTGGTTGCGTTGCTACCTGAGTGGCATGCGGCGCCGTTGCCTGTACATTTGGTTTATCCGTGGGCGCGTTACTATCCGACTCGCTTACGCAAGTTTCTGGCCTTAATGAAGGAGGTTATGCCGCAGCTGACGGGGATGAAAGGTGTAGATCAGATATAAAAAAGCCGACCCGAAGGCCGGCTTTGATATTGATTATGGCTTACTCGACAGGCTGAGGACGTGTTGCTGGCGCAGTCGCTTGATGCGTTGCGCTGTGTCCACCTGCGGCACCTTTGCCTTCAAAGGCGAATGCCGGACGCTGCCAGTCGCTATGACGCGGCGCTTCTGGCACATATTCCGGTGCCGGGGCGCGGGTCATCGGTGCGGTCGCATGGCTGTGAAGGTGTTCAGCGTCAACACTGGCTGCGACAACTTCAGGCTTAACGACAGTCGCTTCTACAATTGGCGCTGCAACAACTTCCTGCGGTGCAGCAACTTCTTCAACAACTGGCGCTGTTTCCACAACTTCGGCAATCTCTTCAACCACTTCTGGCTGGGAAATAACAACCTCTGCAGGCTCTTCGACAACCGGCGCAGTCACAACGTCAGCCACAGGTTCGGCTTCAGCGGCGATTTCTTCTGCAACGGGCGCATCAGATGCAGCGATAATTTGTGGTTGTTCCTCGACCGGGGTCGCAATGACTTCCGGATGCGTGGTTTCAACCTGTGTGGTTTCAACAACGGGGGCCTGAGGCTCAGCTACGACAATCTCTGGCTGCACGGCTTCAACTGGCGCAGGGGCATCCACAATGTGTTCCACGGCAGCTGCAGCAACCTGAGGCTCTACAGCGACAGGTGCGGCTTGCTGCTGGACCATTTCTTGTTCGCGCTGTTCTTCAACCTGCTGATCCTGAGGACGTGCGACAGGGTAGCGGACCCAAACTTTACCGGACGCTAATTCAGGAGATGCACAGGCGACCGTTAACGGCATCGGTGACTGAACCGGATAACGCTCGTCACGGTAACGACGACGACGCTGTCCACTGACGCGCAGATGGCGAGGGGAGCGACGGGAGCGACGCGGCATACCATTGGAGTCACGCGCGTCGCTGTTGTCTTCCTGCTCAGTCGCAACGACGGCTGGCAGATCAACTTTCGCCAGTTCGGTGCGTTGTGTTGGTGCAGGCTGTTCTGTTGGCTGAGCGGCAGCGGTTTCAGCGACTACTGCGGCATATAATAGTAAAGTAGTAGGCGTTGCCGTGTCAGATAGTCCGACGGG
>OLIY01001471.1_pt1 | contig 15678 bp, 9 predicted proteins | sample 1601431 | NCBI WGS metagenome assembly OLIY01 (sample SAMN04168659, study PRJEB22393) | human gut metagenome | biome: human gut microbiome; feature: stool | host: Homo sapiens | collected 2014-05-12
AAACTGGAAGAATATGGATTGAAGTATAAATTTCAGCAACCATAGCCCATAATTCGCTGAATTTAGTTATCCACAATAGTATGTTTTTTCAAAAAATAGTATTATATTTGCATTTAGAAAAAGTGTTCTTTTGATTTAATGCAAAACGAGGTAAAATACAGAGCTTCGCTTGTTTCTAAATCGTTACCCATCAAGAAACGAATCTTTGCAAACTATTCAATTTCAGCGATAAAGACAATTCGTAATGTCTTGCCAGGTGGAAGGTAATATTTTTATTTATACCGCACAAATCCGCAATCTCTTTTAAGTAAGAATTAAGTTTTTGATTGCTCAGTACAGGCAGCAACTGACCTTTGGGGAGCTGACCTTCATATTTCTGGAGTATCGCTTGGGGTATTTTCAGCAGCGGTACGTTTACCGGAGTATCTGTCTTATGACGGTGCGTCATGATCCACGGCTTCCCGTCAAACGAGATTCTGATGTCGCTTGCCTTCAGTTCCTTCACATCCACATATGATAATCCCATGTAACAGGAGAACAGGAACACGTCCCGTACCTGTTCCAGTCTTTTAGTCGGAAACTTCTTCTTCATTATCTTTTGCAGTTCCGCATCCGTCAGATAACCTCTGTCCACACGTTTCAGTCTGATTTTATAATTTGAAAACGGGTCAGTATAAATCCAACCGTTGTTTTTGGCGATGATTACAATCATCTTGAAAGTCTGCATGAATTTTGCCGTAGTATTCTCATTACATTTGCTTTCCGTTCTCAGATAGTTCTCGAAGTCCGTAATGAACATATGGCCGATTTCCTTCAGTGATATATCCGAAATATTGTATTTCACTTTCATAAATTCCTCCAGCCTCCGGTAGCAGCGGTCATATTTCGCGAGGGTGGCAGGAGTCTTGCTGATGCCGACCAGTTTTCTTGCATCCTCATTGTGTTTCTTGAAAAGTTCCAGCAGTGTTCTTTGTTTCGCCGTTATTCCCAAAAACGCATTGCGTATTTTTTCTACCGTTACGAATGACTCATGCACTTCAATATCCCGGTAGTGGTTTTTCAGCGAAGCACGGATGTCCTCCAATGTTTCATTCAACTGGCGGGCTTTTTGTGTATTTCCTTTCGCCTTGCCCAATGTGGTATCCCATTTATCAGGTTCTATATCCAGCTTTGAGCTGAATTGAGAAATTTCACCGTTAAGCGACAGACGAATCATAATACCCGCTTTTCCTTCCTTGTTCAGATAGTTCTTTCTTAGATAGAACAGAATCTTAAATGTACTCTTACTCATATCCTTTTTTAATTTAGCTCCGTTACAGTGGGTGTAATGACTTCCCTCTGCAAAGGAATAATTAATAATTGGGTTACAAGCAGACATTTGAACGTCAATGAGCGACAAATCAAGGACTTACATCGAAAATCGTTACAGAAGATTTTCCCGATTTTCCTGTAACGATTTTGTAACGGAACTTTGTCTGAAGTGGGCATTTTAATGTCTTTCGGTTGTCCACCGGATAAATAGAAAAAGTCCCGTAAAACGTTGATTTTACGGGACTTGTCTTAATTTGACTACCTAATGTCTTAGGTTTCAGCGGAGAGACAGGGATTCGAACCCCGGGTACCTCGCAGTACAACGGTTTTCAAGACCGCCGCAATCGACCACTCTGCCACCTCTCCAAGACTCCTTTTCAGAAGTACTTTCCGTTGAAAGCGCTGCAAAGGTACAACTTTATTTTAAATAAGCAAATAGTTTACCAGTTTTTTTGCTATAAAATTTTCAAATCGTATTTTTGCATACGAATAATAAACGAAAGAAATAAATCATGATATACCCTCAGAATTTCGAACAGAAAATAGGTTTCGATTCCATCCGTCATTTACTAAAAGAGAAATGTCTCAGCACATTAGGTCAAGAAAGAGTAGATGAAATGAACTTCTCAGAATCCTTTAAGGATATTAATGAATGGCTGGAACAGGTGATGGAATTCATGCGCATCATACAAGAGGAAGACAGTTTTCCCGACCAATATTTTTTTGATGTACGCCCATCACTAAAACGTATCCGCGTAGAAGGTATGTATTTGGATGAGCAAGAACTGTTTGATTTACGTCGTTCTTTAGAAACAATTCATGATATCATCCATTTTCTGACACTGACCCCGAATGACGAAGAACAAGAAAACTCCCCCTACCCTGCCCTACAAAAACTGGCAGGAGATATTATCGTGTTTCCTCAACTCATCACGCGTATTAACAACATCTTAGACAAATTCGGAAAAATCAAAGACAATGCTTCTTCCGAATTATTACGCATCCGCAGAGAGTTGGCCTCGACAGCCGGAAGCATATCACGCAGTTTGAATGCAATTCTACGCAACGCTCAAGCAGAAGGTTATGTTGATAAAGATGTAACTCCTACCATGCGTGACGGAAGACTCGTCATCCCTGTCGCACCGGGATTAAAACGGAAAATCAAGGGAATTGTACACGATGAATCATCCACCGGCAAAACAGTTTTCATAGAACCGGCCGAAGTAGTGGAAGCAAACAATAGAATACGGGAATTGGAAGGAGAAGAACGCCGGGAAATCATCCGCATCCTGACAGATTTCTCTATCATAATCCGCCCACAGGTCCCCGCCATCCTCCAGTCATACGAGTTTTTGGCAGAAATTGATTTCATCCGTGCCAAAGCCCATTTTTCCATTCAGACGAACGCCACCAAACCATCATTGGAAGACAAACAGATTTTGGACTGGACCATGGCCATACACCCACTATTGCAACTCTCGCTGGCCAAGCATAATAAAAAAGTTGTTCCTCTAGATATAGAACTAACTAAAAATCAACGCATTCTAATTATATCCGGACCGAATGCCGGAGGTAAATCCGTTTGTCTGAAGACTGTGGGATTACTACAATATATGTTACAATGTGGTATGCCGGTTCCGATGCATGAACGTAGCCATGCCGGATTATTCGGCAGTATCTTTATAGACATAGGTGACGAACAAAGTATCGAAGACGATCTGAGTACCTACTCCTCACACCTTACCAACATGAAAACAATGATGAAAAGCTGTAACGAACGCAGCCTTATCCTCATTGATGAATTCGGCGGAGGTACAGAACCACAAATTGGAGGAGCCATAGCTGAAGCAGTGTTGAAACGTTTCAATGAAAAGGGCACATTCGGCGTTATCACCACTCATTATCAAAATTTGAAACATTTTGCCGAAGATCACGAAGGAGTGGTTAATGGTGCCATGTTATATGACAGGCATTTAATGCAAGCTTTATTCCAATTAGAAATAGGAAATCCGGGAAGTTCATTTGCAGTAGAAATAGCTAGGAAAATAGGTTTACCGGAAGAAGTTATAGCCGACGCATCCGAAATTGTAGGGAGTGAATATATCAATGCTGATAAATATCTACAAGATATCGTACGTGACAAACGTTATTGGGAAACCAAGCGTCAGAACATCCGCAAACGAGAAAAACAGATGGAAGAAACCATCGCCAAATACGAAGAAGAACTACAGGAACTGGAGAAAAGTCGTAAAGAGATTTTGCGAAAGGCCAAAGAAGATGCGGAAAGATTGATACAGGAATCAAATGCCCGAATTGAAAATACCATCCGTATCATCAAGGAAGCACAAGCCGACAAAGAACGTACACAATCGGCACGTCAGGAACTGACTGATTTTAAAAATCAGATAGAAGATATCGAGAAAAAGAACAAGGAAGATGAAATCATCCGGAAAATGGAAAAACTCCGTGAAAAACAAGAGCGGAAAAAAAACAAAAAGGATAAAGCCAAGACGGAATCTTCCCAACTGTCAATACCCAAAGAACAGCCTATCACTGTAGGTAGCACTGTAAAGATCAAAGGTCAATCCAGTGTCGGAGAAGTACTAGGAATTAATGGCAAAAATGCAATAGTTATGTTCGGAATGATAAAAACCAATGTAAAACTGGATAAGCTGGAACGTAGCACACCAATACAGCCCACCCAGAAAACAATGGTAAAAAGTACCTTCGTCAGCAGTGAAACACAAGATCGGGTATATGAAAAGAAACTAAATTTCAAACAAGATATTGATGTACGCGGTATGCGTGGCGATGAAGCGATACAGGCAGTAACTTATTTTATCGATGATGCCATACTATTGGGAATAGACCGTGTACGTATCCTTCACGGAACAGGTACAGGCATACTGCGCACCCTGATTCGCAGCTATTTGGGAAGTGTTCCAGGAGTAGCACACTATCAAGACGAACACGTACAATTTGGTGGGGCAGGTATTACTGTAGTAGACTTAAAATAATATTTTAATAGAATAAGAGGCTGTTTTTAATTAATTTTCTCTATATTCGCACTAAAATTAGAGAAAATTAAAAGCAAAGGTGGCAGCGGGAACTTCTCATACAACTATAAGTATTAAGCTTAATGAGCAAGGGTTTCATGATATTTTCAATAAATATTATGTAACTCTATGCTTATTTGCCAATCAATATACAGAAAACCAAGAAACTTCAGCAGATATTGTACAAGATTCATTTGCCAAACTATGGCAAATAAGAGAAGATTTTTTTTATCTGCATCAGGTAAAAGCATTTTTATATACAGCTGTACGCAATAAAGCACTCAACGAACTGGAGCATTCAAAAGTAGTATATGAATACGCTCAAAATGTCATCGAAAAGAAAAAGGATTCCTTTTTTCACGATGCAATCGTTGAAGAGGAAACTTATCGTATCGTTTCTGAAGCCATAAATAAATTACCTGACCAAATGAAAGCCATTATGCAACTATCGCTGGAAGGGAAAAAAAACGCAGAAATAGCAGACAGACTAAACATATCTACAGAAACAGTCCATACATTAAAGAAAATAGCCTACAAGAAACTCAGAGAGAATTTGAAAGACTACTATTACTTCCTCTTGTTCTTTATATAAAAAGACATTAATTTGTTTTTTTCAAAAAAAGTCGTTTTATTATTCACCCAAATTTCAAACAGACCTGTTTTATTATAAAAGAGATAAAAAACAGGTCAAAATATGATAAAACAAGATTTCTATATAGCCAACCTCATAGCAAGGTATCTGTCGGAAGAAATAACCCCGGAAGAAACAATAAAACTAACTGCTTGGAGAGAAGAATCTACAGCGCACGAGATTTTATTCAAGAAAATTTGTGATGAAGAAAACCAAAAGCAACATTTCCGGAAAAATACGGCATTCAATCCTTCATCCGGATGGAAAGAAGTGGAAAAGCGAATCAAAAGAAATAATAACAGAAGCAGATATATCAAAATAGTAAGTTATGCCGCAATCATTCTGTTACCTGTCCTTTTTGTAAGTATTTCCATGAAATTCACCTCGCCCGTTTCTCTTTCGGACAAACAGTTCATCGCACAATCCATTCTACCTGGGGAATCCCAAGCTATTCTGACATTGGAGGACGGCCAGACAATCCATATAAATAAAGAAACAGAGAGTCTGCTTGAGAAAATAGGCGGAGCCCAAGTCCATATGGACTCTACAATGCTGAATTACCAAGTAACATCAAAAACAGTCCCAAAAAACAAGCCTGTATATAATAAAGTGGAAACTCCACGAGGTGGAGAATATGCTCTATTGTTAAGTGATGGAACAAAAGTGCATCTGAACGCAATGACCAGTCTCCGCTTTCCTGTGACATTTGATAACGGTCCACGCAAAGTGGAACTGGAAGGCGAGGCCTATTTTGAAGTCTGCAAAACAGGGCAACCATTTATAGTATGCACTCAAGGCATGCAAGTAGAAGTGTTGGGAACCACATTCAACATCTCTGCTTATCCACAGGAAGAGTATCAGACAACTTTGGTAAACGGTTCTGTCAAAGTAAATACAGAAACTGGAGAAAGCTGTATTTTAAAGCCTTCCCAGCAAGCTACCATCAGCCTCGGAAACAGCAGCATACAGATACGCATGGTAGATGCCGGATTTTATACTTCATGGATAAAAGGAAAAATTCATTTCAAAGACCAGCGATTGGAAGATATCATGAAAATACTATCACGCTGGTATGACATGGAAGTAATTTTTGCCAATGAGAAAATAAAAGACCTACGCTTCGGATGCAATGTAGATCGGTATTCGGAAATCACTCCATTTGTACGTTTGTTGGAAGAGACTCAAAAAGTACACGTAAAAGTCAATAACAAAACAATCACATTCTATAACTAATAAAAATGATGTATTATGGACAAAAAACACAACTACACCAATCACGGTAAAAGTAGTAAACGTTTGTGGATTACGTTCCTATTTTTCTGTATCATTACCACAGGTTTTATGCAGGCTGCCAACAAAGTGTTTGCACAAGCCACTGTCACAGCCTCATTCAAGAATGCCACGTTGAGTGAAATTCTTTGGGAAATCCAAAGACAAACCGACTTTACTTTTGTATACAGCACCAATGATGTAAAACAAATAAAAGTCCAAAACCTAAATGTAAATAACGAAAAAATAGCCAATGTGCTTGATAAATGTCTTATGAATAGCGGTTTGACCTATTCAGTTCACAACGGCGTTATTGCTATCAAGCAAATTGAAGAAAAAAAGTCTGCTGTTCCTCAACAGAAAACAACATTAACCGGTACAGTACTGGATGAGACGGGAGAACCTATTATTGGAGCGAATATCTTAGTCAAAGGTACTACGAATGGAACTACTACAGATTTGGACGGGCACTTCTCATTAGATGTAGACCGTATACCTGCCACTTTGATTATCTCCTATATAGGTTATGGCAAGCAGGAAATAAAAGCCACTGCCGGAAAGATACTGAAAGTAGTCATGGCTCCTGATAATAATGTTATGGAAGAAGTGGTTGTTACCGGTTATGGTACTTTCAAGAAATCGGCATACGCAGGTTCTGCTTCTACTGTGAAGACAGGAGAATTAAAAGATTTACCCGTAGTTTCATTCTCCAGTTTGCTAGAAGGTAATGCTCCCGGAGTACAAGTCACTTCCAGTTCAGGTCAGCCTGGTGCCTCCACTTCTATCCGTATTCGTGGTATGGGTTCTTTCAATGCAAGCAATTCTCCACTATACGTAATCGATGGTGTTCCCGTCCAATCCGGTTCTGTTGCTGCTACCAGCTCCGACTCCGGATTTGACATAATGTCTACATTAAACAACTCGGATATTGAAAATATTACAGTAATAAAAGATGCTGCAGCAGCCTCCCTTTATGGTTCACGTGCTGCAAATGGAGTTATTTTAATCTCCACCAAGAAAGGAAAAAGCGGAAAAGCACAAATTTCATTAAAAGCAGACTGGGGTAGCAATGATTTCGCAATGGATTATCGCCCAGTTATGGGGGGAGAAGAACGACGTGAATATATTTACAATGGATTGATATTATATCAACAACGTAAACTAGCTGATAAAAATCCTAATATATCAGAGGAAGAGCTAATGTCACAAAGTAAAACTTATGCAGATGGGCAAATCGATAAATATGCTCCAATTCCATGGTGTGGTTTCACAGACTGGAATAAAGAGCTTTTCCAAAAGGGACATCATTCTACCTATGAAGCATCACTAGCCGGTGGCAGCGATAAATTTAAATATTACTCTTCTTTATCATATATGAAGCAGAACGGTATTGTACAAGGTTCCGGTTTGGAACGTGTAACAGGGCGTTTGAACGCAGATTTCAGTGCAACAGACAAATTGACTGTAGGCGCCAAGATACTTTTCTCAAATGTAAATCAGAGTGTTTATGACGAAGGATTCACTTATACATCTCCTTTCTATTCCTCACGTAATTGGGCTACTCCTTCAGATCCGGTCTACAATGAAGATGGCAGTTGGAATCGTAAATTTATTCGTAAAGCCAATGACCGCAACCCCAAATTATCAGCTGAATACGATTATAAACATGAAAAAATGCTACGCGCATTCAATACGCTTTATGCCGAATACGAAATCATAAAAAATCTGAAATTCAAAACAACATTCAGTTATGATTACACTACTGTAAAAGGTGAGAAATGGTATGACCCACGTACTTCCAACGGTGAAGATGAAAATGGAGAAGTAGTAAAACGCATAAGAGAATATAAAAAAATGGTATGGAGTAACACCTTAAGCTATTTAACTACTTTCAACAACATTCATCATTTGGACTTTCTTGCCGGATATGAAATTGATGATACCTACAATGACTATTTATCAGGGGAAGCTTACAATTTTACAACTCCCGACAAACATGCCATTAGTAATGGAATGAAAACAGTATCTGTAGGGGGAAGTGATTCAAGGTACAGACTGGTATCCTATTTAAGCCGTTTGAATTACGATTACAAAAATAAATATTATCTAGGAGCTAGTTTTCGTGTTGATGGCAGTTCACGTTTGCACCGTGACAATCGTTGGGGAACATTTTGGTCTGTATCCGGAGCATGGCGTACTATTGAAGAAGAATTTATGCAACCTGTAAAAGATTGGTTGACAGACTTGCGTATAAGAGCATCATACGGTGTAAACGGTACTCTTCCTTCTGATTATTTCGGCTATATGGGATTAAGCTCCATTAGTGGTGGTTACTTGGAGCAACCCGGTATTCAAATGTCCCAAATTGCAAATCCTAATCTGAAATGGGAAACCAATTATAATATGAATATTGGCTTGGATTTTGGTTTTTGGGATCGTCTGAACTTCACGATTGAATATTATACCCGTACAACTAAAAACTTATTAATGGACTGTCCTGTATCCATGACAACAGGATTTAGTAGTTATTTAATGAATATAGGTGAAGTGAAAAATAAAGGTATTGAATTAACTATTAATTCCACTAATATTAAAATAAAAGACTTTAACTGGAATACAACTTTCAATTTAGGTCATAACTCCAATAAAGTTGTAAAATTAGATGGCGAACAGACACAAATTGTCAGTGGAACCCAAATACACAAAGTAGGAAGTTCTTATCGTACATTCTATGTACAAGAATTTGCGGGCATCAATCCTGAAACAGGAAATCCTCTATTCTATACCAATGAATTGGATGAGAACGGAAATTATATAAAAGAAATTACCGAGAACTCTAAAAATGCACAATTCATTCCTTATAAACATGCAGAACCAACTGTTAACGGAGGTATCTCTAATTCATTGCGTTATAAATGGCTTGATTTAAATTTCTTATTCTCCTATCAATTCGGAGGATATTCTTATGATACTTGGGCACAAAAGACAGAACATGGCGGTTACGATTCCTATGCAAACATTCCGACTTATTATCGTGATAGCTGGAAAAAGCCAGGTGATCAAACCAATATAGAAGTATATATGCCGGGTAAATCATCTTCTGTATCAATGCATAAAATAACAAGTAGCCGCCGTATCCACAGTACTGATTATTTCCGCTTAAAAAATATCACATTCGGCATTACGTTACCTAAAGAATGGACAAATAAAATCAATATAGGAAATGTTCGTTTTTATGCATCAGCAAGCAATTTATGGACATGGGCGGCCTATGACAATTATGATCCTGAAGCTGTTAGTGCCGGTAGTGCAACTCAAACCACACCGCCTTTAAAAACCGTTACTTTTGGTCTCAACATCAATTTTTAACCACTAAAAAACAACAATATGAGAACATTACATAATTTTTTATCAATAGTCTTATCCATCGGATTGTTTACTTCATGTGGAAACGATTGGTTGGATTTAGAACCGTCCACACAAATTCCAACAGAAACGAGTATCAAATCTCTCTCCGACATTGATTATTCACTAAACGCCATTTATGCGACAATGCGTAATGCCTATGCGTATTCCGGGCGTTTAATCTACTACGGAGATGTAACAGGAGATGACATGCAAGCTGTACAATCAACTTGTAGAACAGCTCACTATTACCAAATGGATTGGTTACCTGCAAATGGACCAAGTACACACTGGTCATATCTTTATTCCATCATTCAAAACTGTAATGTAATTTTAGACGGCATTGACAATATCGAAATTCTTCCAAACGATGAAGATGAGCATATCTTCCGCAATGATTTGGAAGGACAAGCATTAGCAATACGTGGTCTGGCCCTTTTTGACCTTACGCGCTTCTTCGGATATACTTATTTAAAAGATAACGGAGCCTCTTTAGGAGTACCTATCATCACTTCAGCATCAGCCACTGCCGACAGTAAACCTTCACGTAACACTGTAGCTGAATGTTATGATCAAATAATCAAAGACTTAAATAATGCGGCTAGTTTAATGATACCCACATATTCATGGTCAGGTACTAGTTTGAATCAAAAAGATTTATCCTTAAATAAGAAAGGTAAAATCAGTAAATGGGCCACATTAACTTTGTTAAGTCGGGCATATCTGTATATGGGGAAGAACAGTGAAGCTTTACAAGCTGCAGAAGAAGCAATAAAAGGATCGGAAGCCAATAAATACCAATTATGGAATACCGAAGAATATCCCACTGTATGGGGTACGGAAGCCTCCGAAGCAAATCCGGGAGAAATTCTCTTCGAAATAGTCAATACTACTACCGAAAGCCCCGGCAATGAAAGTATGGGATATCTAACTTCTCCAAAAGGATATCAAGATATGTGCATTACAGTCAGTTTTTATCACCATCTGTTAGAAACGCCTAATGATGTACGCATTAAGTTATTAGTTAATCAAGACAAAAAAGTAATGTATTTGAATAAGTATCAACCACAACCTGGAGAAAATATTATGGATGCCAATATTCCTATAGTACGTCTTTCCGAAACTTACTTAAATGCAGCCGAAGCAGCCGTGAAAAACGGAGATGCAACAAAAGCTGCAAAATACCTGAAAGCCATTGCACTCCGAGGAAATCCGGACTATACGATGCCCGCAAAGGTTACCCTTGATGATGTTCTAGAAGAACGCAGGAAAGAACTCATTGGTGAAGGGCACCGCATGTTTGACTTATTACGTAATAACTTACGAGTAATTCGTATTAACGAAACAGACGATATGATGAAAGAGGTAGTGCATTTCGCTGACGAAAAAACATCTATGGATTTCGACAGAAACTATTATCGTACAATATTACCTATTCCTCAAAAAGAAATTAATGCTAATTCTAATATTGTACAAACACCAGAATATCTGAAATAATAGTCAACACAAATTGATAAAATCCAAATCAATAAATCCTTCTCTTTAAGTTAGGGAGTATTATCACTCCCTAACTTAAAGAGAAATTAACTATATAAAATACATAAAGATATGAGAAAATCCTTATTATTATTCATCTTTGCTTCATGTTTATTTAATAGTTGTGATGACACCTTTACCAATGACATAATAACCACCCACCCCAATAATCCACCAAGTAATCGTTCTGCTTTTGATAATTACTTTGATTGGGACCGTATAAATGACATTGAAACTATAAACCCATTTACACATACCATAACTACCATGGGAATTCCATGGAAAAAAGGTAGCAGCAATAATCTAGGAATTCCTTCAACATGGTTAGACGAGAATGCTTCTGATCCAATATATGCAAATCGATATTATTCTAGAGAAAATGGCTGGGAACTCATTTATAGCAATATAACCGAAAGTACTCCTACAAAATATTTTGCTTTATACCACAAATATACAGGATTACTCCGTTTTTTCTTTTATGAAATAGCTTCATCAGCAGGCTTAGGTAGTTCAGAGGCCTTTTGGGGAATCCGTACAGACAAAACTACCAGTCTATTCAACTTTATGGAAGAAATTTCTATACCCATAAATCGTTCAGAAAAATCTTCATATATAGCAAGTACAGAAGGTACATTTTTAGGAAACGAGTTTGTTAGCTCTGGATATAAAGCAAACAATTGGTATGGATTAGAAATAGAGTGTGCTTATGATCCTAGTCTTAATACACAAAGCTTAGCTAATTTCGAAATTAGAGGTTGGGCTGTTAATAAAATAAAAACTACAGGTATGGCTCAAACAAGTGGAGATATCACAGGTACTATCGTAATGAACACCACTAATATTTCTAACTTCAATTTCAATCTTGCCAATACATTCAATAATTCAAAAACTTCTATTGCAGTTAATCAAGAAGGGTTTATTAATACAGTCAGTAAAGAAATTGAAAACGGAATAACTAAGAAAGATTCTTTTTGGAAAAGTATTGGAAACAGTATTAAAGGTGCAACTGTTAGTGGCATTAAAAACGGGTTAAAAGCATTAGTTACGTCAGGAGGCTCTGCAGCTGTAAGTGCCTTAAAAGGTCTAGCAGGTTCCATTATTGGCATCAACAAAAGTAAGCCTTCAATTGGACAAATTGATCTAAAAATCAATACAAATACACAAATGCAATTTGAAAGTGAACAAACAACAACTGGTTGGGGAAGTATTTCGTCATTTCCAGTAGCAGGAACCACAAACAACAATAATGATGTACCCATTTATAACTTTCCCCTTGGTGTGTGGAATCTAAAAAAATCTCCTCAAATAATCAGAAATGTCGAAGGAGAAATCGGAATGTATTATGATGCCGGATATTTTACTTATGAATATGAAGTAGGAGATTACGAAATTCTTGTTAATCCTGTTGTTTCTCAAGAATATAGGGTGTATTCCAAAGCTAATTTACTTTTCAAATCAAACAGTTATGCATCTGCCCCTCCTTTTGGCTATATAAATGAAATGAAGTATTATGGGGGAGGTTCCAGCTTTAGCACTGATATTCTAGAAGGGGATTCCAGTGATAAACATTTTCATGCACATTACCCAATAAAAAAGGATGATTTACTTATCCATCTTTATGTAGAACTAATAAATAAAAATAATCCAGATATAAAATTCAGCTTCTCAAAATATTTTGCAACTGGAGATATTATAGAAGGAACAAGCAATATAGAAGAAATAGATGATAGAGAAGGCCCCATTACTGAACATTATTAATAGATGTCCTATAAATTTATAATTTTAATATTAAATCAAATCGATGACAAGCAAGACTAATTTTATCAACTACTTTCTTCTTGCATTTACCCTCGCATTCATCAGTTCCGGCCTTAGTGCCGGAACTCTTGATTTCAAAGACAAGAAGAAAGACAAAGAGAAAAAAGAAGAATTAACAGCCGACGGTCCATACGTATTGTATCAGCCTGACGGCCAAATCAGAGTAATCAATGTAGATAAGAAAGGGAATATCATTGATACCACTTATACCACATTACCTCAAAACTTTACCCTGCATGTGACAGACCACAAAGGCAGGTTTCCATTTGATGTAAAACTACACCCGGTAAAACGTCCCGGATGGAATTATCCCCAGGCAGACAAAGTTTTTGTCATGTCCGACCCTCATGGAAGGCTGGACTGTGTAATCAGCCTGTTACAAGGCAATCATATCATCGATAAAAACTACAAATGGAGCTTCGGGAAAAACCATCTGATGATTATCGGTGATATTTTTGACAGAGGAAAAGATGTACCGCAAATCTTCTGGCTATTCTACAAACTGGAAGAGGAAGCAGCCAAAGCCGGAGGACACGTATCGTTCATACTGGGAAATCATGAACCGATGGTGCTGGCCAATGACCTCCGATACACCAAAGAAAAATATAAAATATTAGCAGAAAAACTAAAGATGGAGTACCCCCGGCTATTCGGTCCCGATACCGAACTGGGCAGATGGTTGGGAACCCGTAACACCATGCAAATGATAGGTAACGACCTATATGTACATGCCGGACTGGGCAAAGACTTCTATGACAAGAACTTGAGCATTCCCACTGTCAATGAAGAAATGAGTAAAGGACTATTTATGACGAAAAAAGAACGCAAAGCGCTTTCTCCACTCACAGCCTTCCTGTATGGAAACAGCGGTCCCATCTGGTATCGCGGACTAGTACGCACCGATGGCAAATACAATCCGCTGGCAAAAGACTCCCTAGAAATGATTATGGACCGTTATAAGGCAAAACATATTATTGTGGGACATACCATTTTCAAAGATATTTCCACTTTCTATAACGGCAAGGTTATCGGAGTAAATGTGGACAATAAAGAAAACCGGGAAAAAAAGCGCGGACGTGCCATGCTGATTGAAAATAATCAGTATTTTGTCGTCGGTGACAAAGGTATCCAAAGACAATTAGAATAAAGACAATACACCAAATCCTACCGGTGGTTTTCCAAACTCTCCTGACAACTTTCCTATTTGTCAAGAGAGTTTTTCTTTTCCTTTTTTGCTACTTTCCCCCTTTTATTTTATACCTTTGTTCCTCATAATAACTAACCTTATAAAACGAAATGAAATCTATCCGAGAACTATACCGCATCGGCACCGGTCCGTCCAGCAGTCATACTATGGGACCGCGCAAGGCTGCTGAAATCTTCTTAGGAAAACATCCCGAAGCCAAAGCTTTTCAAGTTACTCTTTATGGAAGCCTCGCCGCTACCGGTAAAGGACACATGACCGATGTAGCCATTTTAGATACATTGCAACCGCATGCGCCTACAGAAATTATCTGGAAAGCCCATGTCTTCTATCCGTTTCATCCCAATGGAATGACTTTCAAATCTTTGAATGAAAAAGGAAAGGTGACAGATGAATGGACTGTTTTCAGTGTAGGCGGAGGTGCTCTAGCCGAAGAAGGACACGACAAAGGCTCAACTCCGGAAATCTATGATATGAACCGTATGAGTGAAATCCTCTACTGGTGTGAACGTACCGGGCGCAATTACTGGGAATACGTCCAGCAATGTGAAGACGAAGACATCTGGGACTATCTGGCAGAAGTATGGAAAACCATGAGAGAAGCCATTGAGCGTGGTTTGGATCAAGAAGGCGTATTACCCGGGCCACTCAATCTGCGCAGAAAAGCCTCCACTTACTATATTAAGGCAAAAGGTTATAAGGACAATCTGCGTTCCCGCGGGTTAGTATTCTCATACGCTCTGGCAGTCAGTGAAGAAAACGCCTCAGGTGGCAAAATCGTCACAGCCCCTACTTGCGGATCATGCGGAGTGGTTCCGGCTGTACTTTATCACTTGCAAAAAAGCCGTGACTTCAGCGATATGCGGATTTTAAGAGCACTGGCTACTGCCGGATTGATAGGAAATATAGTAAAACACAACGCCTCCATTTCCGGAGCCGAAGCCGGTTGCCAGGCAGAAGTAGGAGTGGCCTGTTCAATGGCATCCGCCGCTGCCAGCCAATTATTCGGAGGTAGCCCGGCCCAGATAGAGTATGCAGCCGAAATGGGCTTGGAGCATCACTTGGGAATGACTTGCGATCCGGTATGCGGATTGGTACAAATCCCTTGTATCGAAAGAAATGCCTATGCAGCGGCCCGAGCTCTTGATGCCAATATCTATTCTGCCTTTACAGACGGTAATCACCGTGTATCCTTTGACAAAGTGGTGGAAGTAATGAAACAGACCGGTCATGACCTTCCTTCCTTATATAAGGAAACCAGTGAAGGCGGTCTGGCAAAGGATTACGAGCCGATGGATTAATAACAGGGCAAAGACCGAGAACTGTATTTATAATACATAAGAGGGTGAATCAAAATTCGTTGCGACTATCTTTTTCAACGCTGATAATAAAAAGGGACATTCATTAAATATTACAAAATCAGCCAACTAATTCATACACAAAGTATT
>OLIY01001475.1_pt1 | contig 15666 bp, 11 predicted proteins | sample 1601431 | NCBI WGS metagenome assembly OLIY01 (sample SAMN04168659, study PRJEB22393) | human gut metagenome | biome: human gut microbiome; feature: stool | host: Homo sapiens | collected 2014-05-12
GTGCAAAGCTCCGAACCCTGCGTCGGGGCGGCGCCGTGCAGCGCTTCGTCGCCCCCGTACAACCCCGTCGGCAGGCCGATGTAGCGGCGTATGTCCGCGAAGCCTTTCTTCACGGCCGCCACATGCGCCGGGTCGTTGCTGCGCTGGTAGTAGACCACCGGCTCCTTGATCCCCTGCGCGAGGTTCACGCAGTGCAGCGAGAAGGGCGTCGGGATCACCTCCCCGCCGGCGAGAATGCCCGTCCAGTCGAACGTCTGCCGGTGGATCAGGTCGCCCAGCTCCAGCAGGAATTCGTCGCCCGTGATGTTGTAAAGCCAGTAGACGATGCCCAGGTTGTCGCCGCCGCGCTGTTCGCCCCAGAAAGTCCAGTGCCCCAGCGGGGTCTTCGGAAGCTCGCGCAGCTGGTAACGGAAATAGGCGCTCATCAGTTCGATGACGCGCTCGTCGCCCGTCGCCGAGTAGTATTGTTGCAGCACCTTGAGCATGACCATCTTGGGCCACCAGTCGCGGGCGTTGTCGCGCTGTATGGCCGGGCTTTCGAACGGACGGTCTTCCGCCGGGCCGAAATAGCCGTCGGGCTGCCGGCTGCCGAGCGCCCACTCGACCCAGGGGCGGGTCTTTTCGATCAGCTGCCTGTCGCCGAGGATATAGGCCAGCGGCAGCAGCCCGTCGATCCAGTAGGGGCCGCGTTCCCAGACGTCGCCGTCGCCGCCCAGCCAGCCGTTGCGCGGGCCCATCACCTCGGGGTAGACCGAATCGAGGTGCCCCGTCAGCCCGTCGGCCTGACGCTGCAACTGGTCGCGGAGCCACCCTTCGGCGCGGATGGCGCCCAGCGGAAGTTTCACGAAGGGCTTTTCGCGCAGCGGGGCGCGGTTGTTGGCATAGGGTGCCGCGGCCGTCGCGGCGGTCGTTGCCAGGAGCAGGCCTGCCAGCAGCAGGCTTGCCAGGAGCAGGTGGATAAGTTTTTTCATACGTACGGTTTTGGTTAGCCGGGACAAAATTAACGAAATTCCCGGCTGCGGGGTGTATGCAAACGTGCAAATTCAGTATGCATCGGCGGGCGCGGTTTGTTATCTCCCTCTTTTTTGCTACCTTTGCCCAGTATCACCAATGTGAAGCAAGGCTGAAATGGAGCTATCGAAAGAGCGTATCGAATCCCTCAGTGAACTTCTCGCCCCGGCAAACCGTAAGATCGTGATTGTCGCCCATACCAATCCCGACGGCGATGCCGTGGGTTCTTCGCTCGCCTGGGCCGAGGTGCTGCGGGGAATGGGACACGAGGTAACGTGCATCGTCCCGAACAAATACCCCTATTTTCTCGACTGGATGCCGGGTATCGGCCAGGTCGTGGTCTTCAAGAACGACACCGCGGGCGATGCCGTGCGCGCCATCGCCGAGGCCGACCTGCTCTTCTGCCTCGACTTCAACGCCGTGTCGCGGCTCGAAATCCTGAGCGATACGATCGAGGCCAACACCACGGCGCGCCGCGTGCTGATCGACCACCACCTTTCGCCCGACGGGCATTTCGACCTCTCGTTCTCGTATCCCGATTCGTCGAGCACCTGTTTCCTCGTATACAGTATCATCGAAGCGCTGTTCGGCACCGATGCCATTACGCGGCAGATGGCCGAGGCGCTCTACGTGGGCATCATGACCGACACGGGCAACTTCGCCTACTCGTTCCTCACGCCGGAGCTGTTCCGCGCCGTGGCGGTGCTGGTCGAGAAGGGCATCAGCATCCCCGAGATACACAACAACGTCTATAACGCCTATACCGAAGGCCGCGCACGATTGTTCGGCTATGTCATCAACCGCAAGATGGAGATCATCCAGGACGGGACGGTGGCCTATATGTCGCTGATGGAGAACGAAATGCGCCGTTTCCAGTTCCAGCAGGGCGACAGCGAGGGTTTCGTGAACTACGCGCTGACGATCAAGAAGATGAAGATGTCGGCCATGTTCCTGGCCCACCGCAAGTTCATCCGCGTGAGTTTACGTTCGCGCGGAGATGTCGACGTCAACCTCTTCGCCCGCAAGTACTTCAACGGCGGCGGCCACAAGAATGCCGCGGGAGGTAAATCGTTCGTTTCGATGCAGGAGACTATCGACCACTATATCAAGTCGGTAAAGGAGTTCGCCCAAGACGGGCATCTGGGTTGAGGACGCTATGGCTGGTGGCCTTGCGCCGATAACCTACGAAAGTTATGGACGATTTCCGACTTAAAGTTTTTATCACCGCAGCCCGGACGCTCAGTTTCACCCGGACTGCCGAGCAGCTGTTCATTTCCCAGCCCGCCGTCAGCAAGCATGTCGGTGAGCTCGAATCCCGTTATAAGACGCAACTCTTCGTCCGCCGCGGCAGCCGCCTGGAGCTGACCCCGGCCGGTGAAACCCTGCTGACCTGCGCCGAACGGCTGGCCGGCGACTACCGCCGCATGGAGTATGAGATGAGCCTCTGCGCGAGTGCGGTCGAGGGCGAACTGCGCCTCGGTGCCAGCACGACCATCGCCCAATACCTCCTGCCGCCGATCCTCGCCCGCTTCACCACGCGTTTCCCAGGCGTGCGGGTCTCGATGATGTCGGGTAACAGCGACCAGGTCGAACAGGCACTGTGCGGGCGCAGCATCGACCTGGGGATGGTCGAGAGCCTCAGCCGCCGGCAGGGGTTGCACTATACGCTCTTCGCGCCCGACGAACTGGTGTTGGTCGCACGTACGGGCGGCCCCTATGCGCGGACGGATGCCGTGACGCCCGACCGTTTACGGCAGATTCCCCTCGTGCTGCGCGAGGGCGGGTCGGGGACGCTCGAAGTCATCAAGACGGCACTCGGCAAGGCCGGGATCCGCATCCCGGAACTGAACGTGGTGATGCGCCTCGGTTCGACCGAGGGGATCAAGGCATTCGTGCGCAACAGCGACGCCATGGCCATCCTGTCGGTGATTTCGGTCGTGGACGAGCTGCGCAGCGGTACGCTGCGTATCGTCGATGTCGACTCCCTGGCGCTCACGCGCGACTTCGTGTTCGTGCATCCCGAGGCCGAACCTGCCCGGCTTGTCCGGCAGTTCGTCGATTTCGCCCGGGCCGACCGCTGACCCGGCGGGCATCCCGTATCCCGCATTCCGTTCTCGTTCCCGTTCCCGTTTCTGCGCATCGCTGTACGGCTGCGGCTTTCATTATAACTATATGTTATGTAGGATAACCGGTTCTTGTTCCATATCCCGCCAAAAGATGCGATCTTTGCCGGCGAAACAAAGGAAAAGTTATAACGGCTTCTTAAAAACACGAAGGATATGTTGAAAAAAGGTAACAGGGCGAATACCCTGCACGGGATTCTGCTGATCGTCCTGTTCTCGTTCGCGGCATTCTACATCGCCGGGTTCCCCCTCGTAAAGAAACTTTCGTTCAGCCCGCTGATCGTCGGCATCGTGCTGGGCATGCTCTATGCCAACAGCCTGCGCAACAAACTGCCCGAAACGTGGGTGCCCGGCATCAGGTTCTGTACCAAGCAGGTGCTGCGCTGGGGCATCATCCTCTACGGGTTCCGCCTGACGCTCTCCGAGGTGGCGGCTGTGGGCATCCCGGCCGTCGCGGTCGACCTGGTCGTCGTGACGGTCACGATCCTGGGCGGCATCCTGCTGGGACGCCTGCTGAAGATCGACCGCGACACGGCGCTGATGACCTCGACGGGCAGCGCCATCTGCGGCGCGGCGGCCGTGCTGGGTGCCGAGCCGGTCGTGAAATGCGAGGGGTACAAAACCGCCATTGCCGTCTCCACGGTCGTGATTTTCGGCACCCTCTCGATGTTCCTCTACCCCCTGATGTACCGCACGGGGATGCTCGACGGGCTCACGGACACGGGCGTGGCCGTCTACACGGGCAGCACGCTGCACGAGGTGGCCCATGTGGCGGGGGCGGGCAACGCAATGGATCCGACCGATACGCTGGGAATCGCCGGGACGGCCACCATCACCAAGATGATCCGTGTGATGATGCTCGCGCCCGTGCTGGTTATCCTGGGGTTCGTGCTGGCGCGCCGCCGGAAAACCGCCGGGGGGCGCAATGAGAAGAACAAAATCACCATTCCGTGGTTCGCATTCGGGTTTATCGGGGTCATCTGCCTCAATTCGCTGTTGCAATACCTGACTGGGGCGGAGAGTGTCCGCGACATTCCGTTGAACAGCGCCATCGAATATGTCGATACGTTCATGCTGACGATGGCCATGACGGCGCTGGGTACGGAAACGAGCATCGACAAGTTCAAACATGCCGGGGCGAAGCCCTTCGTGCTGGCGGGACTGCTGTATGTCTGGCTGGTCGTGGGCGGTTATTTCGTCACCAAATACCTGGTCGGGATCCTGTAACGGGGTTTTCGGCCGGGCGGCTCCCGGAGGGATCCCGTTTTTGCGCCCGGCTCCATTTTATGCCGATATGGCGCCTATCCGCCTGCATCGTCTGCATTGCCGGGGATGCCGGGAAAGAAATCCCGCCGCTGAACGGCCTATGCCGGTCGGAACCGTTGTCTTGCTGGAAGCGATCCGCTTTTTACGCTAAATTCGGCAGAGTGGGGGCTTCGTGCTCCGAATAGCGGAGGACTGTCTCCCGTACGAAGTCCGCGAAACTGCGGGCTTCTTCGTAGGTGATGGCGCCGGGATAGCTCATCAGCACCAGCCGGTGGGGCGTGAAAGGCTTGCGGAACGACGGGTGGATGTACCGGTAGGGGTTGGCGACGAACCCCAGCCGTTCGTAGAAGTGCAGGCGGCGGATCGAAATGTCGTCTACGGGCGGGTCGATCTCGAGGATGACGCGCCCGACCTTCCGGCAGAAGGCCGAGAGTGCCGCGGAGCCCATGTTTTGTCCCCGCAGGGCGGGTGAGACGGCCAGGTGCTCGACATAGCGGTAATCCCCGGCGTTCCAGTGGAAGAGGATGCCGATGAACTCGTCGCCGCGCCAGATGCCGTCGGCTTCGAAATTCGGGTCGCCGAATGCCCGGTCGTAGCCTTCGGCGTTCCAGCGTTCGTTGTAGGGGAACGACTTTTCGTAAAGCTCCCAGGCCTCGGCCCAGCCTTTGTCCGAGCGGGACTTGAAAGGTATGAATTGCAGTGGTCGTGTCATCGTCCGTGTTGTTTTGCGCAAAATTACTACAAATTCCGCGCATTACCAATCCGGTTGTGCCGGGAAGGGCGCTCCGCGACATAATGGTAAAAGGGACACCCCGGAGCGGGTGTCCCTTTTACTGCCTTGCGGCGTGAACTTTTTATTACTCCGTTTTCCCTCCGGTGATTTCCTCGGGGATGCCGTCGCAGCGTTCGTAGACCGAAATGTCCGAACGGTCGTCCTTGGCTGTCCATATCATTTGTGTCTTTGAAAAGTCGGTCACGATGTAGCGGTGTTGCCAGTCGCCTACGCTGTAATCGTAGTTTCCGTAGATGATGGCGCCCAGTTCCTCGTCGGTTTCGATGGCGAAACGTCCCGTGAGCTTGCGGGCGCCGAAGCTGTCGAGGTTCTGGTACATGACGTACTTCTGGTCTTTGCGGATGAACTCGATGTATACGTAGCTGCCCTCGGCGAGGGGCGCGCCGTTCCATTGGACGAGCTGCCACGTGCCGGCGAGGTTGTTGGGCGTGACATCCAGGGGGGCTACATACGACTTGTCGTCATCGCAGGCGCAGAAGGCCGTCGCGATAAGTGCAAGGAGCGTAAATCTAAAAATTGTTTTCATATTACTCGTTTTTGTCTGTTTCTTACTCTGTTTCTTCGAACCGGATTTGCAGCGTGCGCCCGCTCGGCGGAACATCGGGCCCTTCGAGGATCAGGGGCAGCTGCACAGGTGGCCTGCGCGTTGCCTGCGCGGGGTCGAACCCGATGACCAGGTCGCCTTTGGCGCCCGGGGCGAGGGTTGCGGGCTCGCACCGGAAGGTGATCCCCGGGGGGAGCAGGTGCTCGTCGCAGCGTGGCCGCATGGCTTTGCCGCCCGTGTTCAGGCATTCGATGCGCTCGTTCTGCAACCTTTCCGGGGCGAGGCGCACGGACTGCTGTTTGAGCCGCAGCGCACCCATTGCATAGGGGTAGTCGCCGTCCGTGCGTTCCGAGGCTATGACCGTGCCCGTGAGGTGCAGGATGGCCGTCGGCATCTTGTCCGAGAGCTGCGTATAGACGAAGATCCGCCTGTCGAAGCTCCCCGGGTGTCCCTTCGGGTGGTAGGTGACCGTCACCGTGCCTTCGCCGCCCGCGCGGACGGGCTGCCGGCCGTAGGTGGCCGCGGCGCAGCCGCAGGTGGTCTGCACGCGGGTGATGACGAGCGGTGCCGTCCCTGCGTTATGCCATTTGAACGTGTAGCCCGGCGGCGTGTCGTCCTCGCCGATATGCCCTGCGTCGATCTGCGTGCGTTCGAAGCGCATCGCTTCGGCACCGTCGGCCGTGGCGGGGTGCGCCAGGCTGTCGAGTTTGGCACGGGGGACGATGCGGATCTGCGAGCAGAGCGGTGTGGCGGCGGTTACCGCCCACAACGCCCCGCAGCAGAAGAGCATACGTGCTATCGTCGTTCCGCAGCGCATTGTCCGTTAGAGCCAGCCGTTGCCGTTTGCCGTTTTACGCACCGTGATGTTGAAATTGTGCGTCTCGCCCTTGCTCGAAGTGATGCTTGCCTTGGTCGTGCCGGCCTTCAGCCCCCTGACCGTCAGCTTCGCACCCTCCAACGACGCCGTGGCGACCGCCGTGTCGGCGATGCTGACCGTGTAGGTCAGCGTTTCGCCGCCGAGGAAGTAGTTGGCCGGGATGGCCTTCACCTCTTTGCCCAGCGAGATGTAGAGGTTCGGGAACGAAACCTGCTTGCCGTTGCCGGAGACCGCGTTGAGCAGCCTGGCCGCATTGACCTGTCCCACGCCCATCTGGTTGCGGTAGTTGGCCAGCGTCAGTTGCATGGGCTGGTTCAGGCCGACTTCGGCGACGTAGCGGTAGTAGTTTTTCAGGCCGGTCATGTAGGAGTCGATCGGCGTGGTGGTTTCGCAGAGCAGTGCCTTGAACTCGTCGGCCGTGAAGTGGCGGCGGAGCTGTGCGGCGTACGAGAGCCCGAGCGCGGCGACGCCTGAAACATGGGGGCAGGCCATCGAGGTGCCTTCCATGTAACCGTAGCCCGTTTCGCTGATGGCATAGGGCAGCGTCGAAAGGATGCAGCCGATCTCGCCGCGTTTGTGGTTGTCGTCGAAGTACTCGTAATAGTAGTCCTGATCGCCGCCCGGGGCTGCGATCGTCGTGCCGGGGCCGTAGTTGGTGTAGACGGCGGGCGTATAGTCGGCAGCCGTGGCCGATACCGAGATGCACTCCTCGGCAGCGCCCGGGAACCCGGCCTGCGGGGCGCTCTCGTTGCCGCCTGCGAAGATGGCCAGGCCGCCTTCGATCGGGCCGTTGGGCGACCCGGCGTTATGCAGGAAGTAGTCGAGGGCGTCCTTCTCCAGCGGGGCGTTGGTCGCCCACTCCTCTTCGTCCTTGAAGCCCGGCGCGCCCCACTCGTAGCTGTTGGCGCTGCCCGAGACATAGCCCCAGCTGCACTGCAGGATGACGGCGCCGTTGTCGGCCGCGTATTTGATGGCCCGGACGGTCGCCAGCGAGTTGCTGACCGTGTTGCCCGAGAATATCTGGCAGCTCATGATCTTCACGCCCGGGATGTCGGCGTTCCCGCCGGCGATCGAGCTGATGCCGATGCCGTTGTTGTTCTGTGCGGCGATTACGCCCGCCACGTGCGTGCCGTGGCCCGTATCGCTGACGTCGTCCCACGAGATGACGCCCGTGTCGAAGACGAAGTTGTAGCCGTAGACGTCGCCTTTGTAGCCGTTGCCGTCGTTGTCCTGCTTCGAGCGGTAAACCTCGCCTTCGTTGACCCACATGTTGTTCTTCAGGTCGGGATGTTCGACCATGACGCCTTCGTCGAGCACGGCGACGATGATCGACTGGTCGCCCGTCGAGGATTTCCACGCCTCTTCACACTGCACGTCGGCATCGACGATCGACTTCTCGCCGAACAGGTTGCCGCGGTTGATCAGGTGCCACTGCATCGGCAGCAGTTCGTCGTTGAAGGGATAACCCGTATCCCCGGCGGCGCGGGTCGCACGCTGCATGGCGGCGAGGGCTTCGCGGGTGAGGGGCATCGCCTTCTTGCCGGCGTTGTAGGCACGGCGGATCGTGCGGTTGAGATTCACGTGCTGGACTTCGCCCAGGGCCGAGAGTTTTTCGGCGACCTCCTCGGCGGAGTAGTCGTCGCCGAAGCGTACGACGTACCACAGGTGCAGCTCCGATTCGCGGGTGCGCTCTTCGTTGCGGCCGTCTACGGGGAAGACGCGTTCGATCTGGTAGCCGCCCACGATGTCGAGAACCTCGTCGACCGAAAGGATGCCCGAGCGGGTGGCGGGGCCGCCGCTGCGGGTCGCTGCGGCCGCCTTGTCGAGTATCTCGCTCACGTAAGGCGAAAATTTGACGAGTATCTCCCCCGATTTGTGCTCGACAGGGGTGTCCTGTCCGGTGCCGGGCGTCGGGAGCTCCTCGTTGGTGCAGGCGGTAAATGCCAGGAATGCAATGGCAAAAATGCCGTATAAATAGTTTTTCATCGTCTTGATTATTTGGTCGTATCCTCGTCTTCCTCTTCTGCGCCGGGGTCTTTCTTGTACCCCTCGTAGAATTCGTAGTAATAGTTCAGGTTGGCGGGTTCGTTGCCGAATCCGGCCGATGCGCCCGTCGCGTCCTTACCTTCCTGCGTGAACACGAGCTGGAAGGGTGACCACCAGTCGAGGGCGGGGTGGTAGAGCAGCCAGTCGGGCAGTTCGCCGGTCAGGCGGTTGAGGTTGATGGCGAAACGCTTGGTGTGCGGCATCACCTTCGGGGTTCCGATCAGCGCACGGGGCAGCGTGTCGGCGTCAATGATGTCCTGTTCGGTGTATTTTTCCCAGTCGTCCATCTTGGGCAGCGGGCCCTGCAGGTAGTTGACCGAGAGCTGCAGCGTGTCGAGATCCCATTCGATCATGCGGCGCGGGAATCCTTCTTCATCGACGAGGCCGCCGTAGTTGGTTTCGACGGTGTTGCTCAGGTCGTAGATGTTCCTGCGCGTGTTGGCGCCCATGAGCAACGTCCGCAGTTTCGGGAAGTTGGTCGGGTTGATCTCGTCGGGAATTTTCTGGAAGTTGTTGCTGCTCAGGTCGAGGAACTCGAGGTTCTTGAGCGCCGTGAAGTTCTTGTCCAGCGAAACCAGCCCGTAGGCGGCGATGGTGAGGCGTTTGAGCTGCGTGAGTTTGGTGATGTACTCGCCGGTGGTGAGGTCTTTCAGGAAGGCGTTGACGTTGCTGTAGAAGTTCAGCTCGTCGGCGGCCGTCAGGTACTGCACTTCGAAAGGCAGCTCTTCCTTGGTGTCGAACATGAAGAACCGGGCGTATTTCACGCGGCCGTTCTTCTCGGGCGTGTAACCCGCCATGCCCTCCTCCCAAAGGGTGACGTCGTCCCAGTTGTCCATGCGTTCGCCGTTCTCCCACGAACTGTTGGTTCCGAGCGTGCGTGCGATGGCCAGCAGGGCGATCGAGTCGCCGCTGCGGGTGTTCTCCTCGATGGGTTCGGCGGCGCCCTGCGTGACGAGCAGGTTGTCCTGGCGGGCGAGTTCCACCTCGCGCTTTGGCTTGAACACCACGTCGGCGATACGCTCGTTGGGCTGGGAGTTGATGCTCCAGTTGAAGCGTACGGTCACCTCGCGCGGGCGGATGCCGCGGTCGACCTTATAGCTGTCGTATTTGAGCCAGCTTTCGGCCGAGGTGGGGACTTCGACGGCAAAGTCGACGTTGGTCTTGACCTTCACGTCGAAATAACGGGTGCCGAAGGCCGAGAAGTTGGCCACGGAAACCTCTTTCTCCCCGAGCGTGATGGCGTAGTCGAAACCCTGCTGGTCGATGGTGATCTCCTTCTTGTCCCAGGTGTTCTGCTCCTGGATGCGTACCACGCCGCGGCGGGGCGAGTCGGTCAGCGCCGAGTCGATGAGTATCCTGCACTCGGTGGTGCCGCGGCCGTTGGCCGGCGAAATGGAAATCCACGGCTCGTCGGTGGTGGCGACCCAGTCCCCCGATGCCGATACTTTGATCTTGTGGCTTCCCCCTGCGGCTTCGGCTTTGATGGCGTCGCTGTCGAGCCCGAACGCGATGTTCTTGTCGGCGTCGGAGCAACTGCATAATGCGATCGAGCAGAGGATGACCGGTATGTAATTCTTTATTTTCATTGTCGTTTCTCCTTAGGTGTTATTCGAGCATTTTGTCGCAGTTCAGGATGTTCTGGGTCTTGTCGTAGATCAGGTTGTAGACCCCCTGCTGCCAGTAGTAGCAGATCGCCGAGGCATCGAACGTGATGTTGGGGTTATCGCTGATGTCGAGGTGGTAGATCAGGTAGGAGATCGTGTCCTCGATCTTGCGCAGGTCGTTCGAACCGATGTAGAACCCGCGCAGGCCCGTGTGCTGGTAGAGCCCCGTGGGCCACTCGCGCAGGCAGCGCTTACCCTCGGCATCGCGCTGGCCGCGGATGGCGTATACGGTCAGCCCGGCGCAGTTGAGCGGCCCGAACGGGAACTTGTCGAACGAGTTGTACGATATATCCAGCCCGTAAAGGTAGGGCAGCTGCTCGGCCGTGAAATCCTTGGACAGGGCCTTCAGTTTGTTGTAGGTCAGGTCGAGCGATATGAGCGCCGTCGAGTTCTTGCCGCCAAAGCTGCCCTCGGGGATTTCGTCGATGCTGCAACCGCGCAGGATGATGTAGGAAACCAGCGAATTGGTCGTGCCGAGGCATTTGGGGAACTTCGTCAGCCCGGGGTTGGCCGCCAGCGAGAAGGTCTCCACCCGCAGGCCCTTGTATTTGCCCTCCTCTTCGCCTTCGAAGCCGTCGATCTCGTTGTAGGAGAAATCCACCGATTTCATGACGTATTTGGACTTGGCCGAGAAGATGTTGGGAACCTTCTTGAGCTTGTTGTAGGTCACCGAGAAGGTCTCCGTGTCGTCCGTGCCGCAGAAGATGCCGTCGCTGTTGGCCGGGAGCGAAGTGATGTTGTTGTGGTCGAGGTAGAGCTGTTCGGGTGCGACCTCCTTGCCCAGCGGATGGAGCGTTTCGATCTGGTTCCGGGACAGGTCGAGCAGGCCGATCTTCTTCAGGTTGCTGAACGACTCGGGGATCTCCCTGAGTTTGTTGTTGGTCGCATAGAGGATCTGGAGCTTCTCCTTCGATGGGCCGTTGGCGATGGCGTCGAGCCCCTTGTATAGCTCTTCGGCCGACCATTGGGCGTTGTTGGAGATGTTGACCGAAACGAGCTCGGGCATCTGTGCGATCTCCACCGGGAAGCGGGTCATCTTCGGGCAGTTGTAGATCTCCAGGTCGGTCAGCGACTTGAGATTGGCCACTTCGGCGGGGATCTCTTCCAGCTCGCCGTTGGCGATGTTGAGGTACTCGAGCTTTTCGAGTTTGCCGATGGCCGGGTCAATCGACTTGAGGCCGTTGGTGAGCTTGCCGTGTACGACGTCGTAGGGACGGATATTGTTCTGGAGGCCGGTCTTGCGGTCGATGATCTGATCCTCGGTGAAATTCTTGTAAAGCGACGTGGCCGGGATCGAGATGCCGTGTTCGGCCAGGGCCCGGGCGATCGGCTCGGACGTCTGGGTCGGGATATGGATCAGCGAGAGGAACTCCTTGTGGCGCTCCATGCGGGTACGGTTGCGCTCGGAGAGGCTCTTGTCGTGTGCCAGCGAGGGGTCGTATTCGAGCAGGTTGCCGTCGTTGTGCGTGCCCAGATACAACTCGACGAGCTCCGAGAGCTGGCCGATGGCTGCCGGCACGTGCCCGCGGAAGCCGAACTCGCCGATCGAGATCTTCGCCACGCGGCCGTTGGAGTGCACCTCCACGCCCGGCTGGACGCCCCACAGGTCGGGATCCTTGTTGAAATCCCAGTTGACGCCGGTGGGATAGTTTTCACCCCTGTAAGACCAGTGCTCCCCGTCGAGCGCCTTCCAGATTTCGTAAAGCGCGTAGTAGTCGCGGATATACTCGTCGGCCTCGTAGAGCGTGACGCCGACTTTGGCCTCGGTGGTCTTGTTGTCCTCGATGGTGAAATCCAGGTTCTTGGGACGCTTGTTGGTCTCCAGCAGGACTTTGTTCTTGTCGTAGGCCTGGTATTTCTCCAGGCTGTAATCGCCCGCCTTGAGCGAGAGCAGCGTGTCGCATTCGAGCGAGGAGGTCTGGTAGCCGTCCTCGATGTCCTCGGGAGCCCCGTCCTCGCGGTCGTCCCTGAAGTGGATCGAGAACTTCGCGGGGAGTTTTTCGAACGTGGTGAGCTCGTTGGTCGTCTTGTGCCTTACGGTCAGGTCGAGGAACGCGATCTCGTCGAAGGTGTACTGCCGTTCGGCGGCGCGCGTCACCACGGGCGTCTCGGTGAAGTCCGACAAGTCCTTGGAGATCGAGAAACGTACCGTACCGCGCGGCTCCACGTCGACCGTCAGGTCGTGCGACACGAGGCCGCCGGCCACGATGTCGAGCCTCTCTTCGCCCGGCATGCCGTTGTAGATCAGCTCGTCGTCGGCATTGAATAGCGAGAAGGTGATGATCTGGTATTGTCCCGTCAGCAGCCGGAGCTTCTCGCTGCGCAGCCCGAATTCGGCGCTCTGCTTGTCGGGGGCCGAGAGCGTCAGCGACTGGGTGATGGTCGTGCCGTCGTAATAGAGCGAGACCTGCACCTTGCTGGCTTCGGAAAGGTAGTCGAGCTGGGGTTTCTGGGCCCGACTCAGGGCGTCGTAGGACGCCTCCTTGTGTAGCTTGAACTGAACGTATCCGTAATCTTGGTCGCGGTTGTCGATGCCGTCGTCGTCGGAACATCCGCCGAGGAAGGCCATGCCCAGTGCGAGGAGTGCCGTTACGGAAAATTTTAAAAGTTTCATATCTAAAAACCTGGTCTGTATGTTCTCCATAAATTGTAGTCGTATCGAACAGGGCCCCTGCCCCCTTCGGAGAGGGGCCCTGAATCATTGGGGTCAGATGTTGAGCGTGCAGATGATCACCATCACCACGTTCCAGTTGGCACCGTAGAGGAACATGACGCCCTCGGTGGCGGTCTGAGAGTCCATGTTGACGTAGATCTGGGTCGGGCCGTAGGATTCGGCCGTAAGCCAGCTTTCCGCATCGCCTTGGGCCATGAAACTCGAGTAGGTTGGGACGTTCATCACGGCGTTTGTGGTTTCTCCCTCATAGGTCAGGTGGTAGATCGGGGCTCCGCATACTGTTCGTAGTATTCGCCCGAGGTGATCTCTTCGAGGGTCGCGCCGGTGACGTATTCGGGATATGCGAACCCGATGTCCGTGCCGCCGATGTCCGCATTGGGATCGTAGAGGCAGTTGACGGCCGCGATATTGCCCTCGGCGTCGTAGAAGACGATGTAGCCTTCGTCCTCGCGATCCATGTCGATGATGGCCCCGCCTTCGACGCGGCGTACCGAGAGCCAGTTCTGCTCGTCCGACAGCGGCTGGCAGTCGGCGTCGTAGCATTTATAGCCGGTGAAGTCGCGTTCGAATGTCAGCGTGGCTTCGGGGTCGTTCGACCAGGCTTTGGTGTAGGTCAGTTTGTAGGCATCGTCGACCTCGAGCTCGCGGAGCGACCAGTGGGTCGAGGGGAGTTTCTCGAACAAGGTGCCGATCTCCGCCATGCCCTCGGGGTTGGCAGCCTGGATCGGGCCGGGGCTGGCCTGCTGTGTCAGCGTGGCGAAGACATAGGGCTGGTACTCTTCCTTGATGTCGTAGTCGAAGAGTTCGTTGGGGTCGGAGACCGCCATCGAAGCCGGGAGCACGATGATCTTGGCCGTGCGGGCATCGCCCTGGTTGACCTCCGTGCCGACGGTGAAGCCCCGATCCATGATGACCAGCTCCTCGTCCCAGGCGCTTTCCTCGACGATGACCCATTTGGTGTCGGCTTCGTCGCCGCTCAGGCCGGTATTGCCCCAGCGATCCGTGACTTCGGCGATGACATAGATCCTCGCACCCCTGATGCCCTTGACCGAACCGCGTGCGGTGCCGGGCGACCAGTCGCCGTTCATGCTGTTGTAGATCTCGGCTGCGGCGTTGAACTTGAGTTCCTTATCGAGCGTGACATCGAAAATGTCGCGGCAGGAGGGGATCGTGACCGGAATCTCGACCTTCGCGTCGAGGTTGTTCTTGTCGATGAACACCAGCTTGTCCTGCGCCCCGTCGAGCGGGTAGGCCGACGGGTTGCCCTGGATGCGGATCTCGACTTTCGTGCCGGGTTTCCCGACCGTCACCGACGGGGTGGATACCCACTCCGGCAACTGGTTGATCGCCCAGTCGTAGTTGGCCTCGACCAGGATCGGCATCGAGAAATCGGTGCGTCCCTCGGGCCAGGTCAGGTCGATGCTTTCGGCCTCCCCTTCGTTATAGGAGTAGGTGAGGCCGGTTTCGCTGCCGCCGTATTCGAAGTCGCCGTACTGGTCGAGCTTGCATGTGCGGAGGCTGAAGCCGCGTTCGAGCGTACCGCGTGTGATCGTGGCGATGACCTTGCTCTGGCCGCCCATCTTGAGGGTTACCTCGCAGACACGCGTGTCGTCGAACTCATCGAGTTCGGCCACGCCGATTACGATCCGCGATGCGCCCGCACCGCCGCGCAGCGTCCAGACTTTCTGTGTTTCGTCCTGTATCCAGAACCATGCGGCGGTAGCCGTCGGGACACTCACCTCCCAGTTCTGGTTGGGCTCTATCTCGAGCGTGTAGGTGCCGCCGGCTTCGATGGTCGCCGAAACCGCCTCGGGGAAGTTGGGGCTGGGGAGCTTCGTATCCTCATCCGAATCGGAACACGAAGCGGCCGCCAGACATGCTCCGGCGAGCAGCGACATCACCAAGTGTAAATAATGTCTTTTCATATTTCGTTTCTTTATTTACGTTATGATTTAGAGCGATCCGGACGCCGTGACGCCTCCCGGGAGCATGCCTTCTTCCCGCTGGAGCCGTTCGGCCTCCTCGTCGCTGACCCATTCGATGATGTTGTAGAAATGGCCTACCAGACCCATATTCACGCCCATGTCCTCGACATGCACCTTGATCCACAGGGCCACGAAATGCTGGCAGCTGTTGAAATAGGAGTCGTAGAGCGGGCTGTTGGTGACGAGGATCTTGTTGTCGCCGAGGATCTGGCCGAAGACCGAAGCCTCGTCGGCCAGCACCTGGTTCTTGTCCATGGTCACCAGCGGTTCGATGGGGTCGCCCGGGTCGAGGCGGATCGTGACGTCGTAGCCCGAGAAGAGCCAGTCGTGCAGGATGATCATGTTCTCTTCGGTGGGGTGCTTCTCGGTGCGGATGAGGCGCTGGATGCTCTTGTTTTCCACGCCGGGGTAGCTGTTGAGGAACGTCGAGGTCACCACGCACCAGCCCGTGAATTCGTTGATGTCGTAGGGGCAGCTTTTCTGCATGACGACCTTCGTCCGGTCGTGGTAGAGATCCCATTTCAGCTGCTCGGGCATGACCAGTTTGAGGATGAAGCCCAGCGAGTCGGTATCTTCGATGTTGTCGTACAACCCGCGCACCTGTACGTCGGCCTTGCGCGAACCGGCCTTTATGGTGATGGTGTTCGACAGGAGGCGGTAGTGCTTCCCCTCGACGGCATTGC
>OLIY01001483.1_pt1 | contig 15588 bp, 7 predicted proteins | sample 1601431 | NCBI WGS metagenome assembly OLIY01 (sample SAMN04168659, study PRJEB22393) | human gut metagenome | biome: human gut microbiome; feature: stool | host: Homo sapiens | collected 2014-05-12
CGTTGAGGTTGATGGCATACTTGCCCAGCGCGTCGAACTGCTGCTCGGAGGTCTGCGAATCGACCGTCGCACCCTTGCGGAAGGTGCGGATCGCCTCAATCAGCTCCTTTTCCGTCGCGCCGCTGCGTTTGAGGATGTCGGCGGCCTGCCCGCGCTCGGCCACGAGGGCCAGCAGCAGGTGTTCGACGGAGGCGTATTTGTCGCCGAAATTCTTCGTGAAGTCCACGGCGCGCTGGATCGCCTTCGAGGTGTCCTGCGCAAAGAACTGCTCGCCGCCGCCCTCGACGCGCGGCAGCGACGCCACGGCCCGGCCGACCTCGTCGCGCAGCGAACGTACATTCACTCCCACGCGCCCCAGCAGGAACGTCGAGAGCGAATCGTCCTCGCGGATCAGCACCGCGAGCAGGTGGAGCGGTTCGACAGCCTGCTGTCCCCGCTCCCGCGCCAGCGAGAGCGCCGCTTGCAGCGCCTCCTGCGCCTTGATGGTAAGAGTGTTGATGTTCATAATATGTAATTTTTAATTTTGAATTCTGAATTGTGAATTGAGCAAAACCCCTGCCAACTCCGAATCCAGGACATAGTGTCATTATTTGTCACAGAACAACTGCCAACAACTGCCAACAACCGCCAATTTGTCGTGCCGGAGCACGGCACATAATTTTTAATTCTTAATTTTTAATTCTTAATTCATATTTCGTATCTTTGCAACACTATGAGTGATTTCATCGTCAGCGCACGCAAATACCGCCCCGCGACCTTCCGGTCGGTCGTCGGGCAGAAACATATCACCTCGACGCTCCAGAACGCCATCGAGCGCGGCCAGCTGGCCCACGCCTATCTCTTCTGCGGTCCCCGCGGCGTAGGCAAGACCACCTGCGCCCGCATCTTCGCCAAGGCCATCAACTGCCTGCATCCCGAAGGGGCCGAGGCATGCAACGACTGCGAGTCGTGCCGCTCGTTCAACGAGAATCGTTCGCTCAACATCCACGAGCTGGACGCCGCGTCGAACAACTCCGTGGAGGACATCCGCACGCTGATCGAGCAGGTGCGCATCATCCCGCAGGTGGGCCGTTACTCGGTGTTCATCATCGACGAGGTCCACATGCTCTCGGCCGCGGCCTTCAACGCCTTCCTCAAGACGCTGGAGGAGCCGCCCGCCCACGCCATCTTCATTCTGGCGACCACCGAGAAGCACAAGATCATCCCCACGATCCTCTCGCGCTGCCAGATCTACGATTTCAACCGCATCAAGGTCGAGGACTCGGTCGAGTACCTCAAATATATCGCAGGGCAGGAGGGCGTCGGCTACGACGAGGAGTCGCTGAACCTCATCGCGCAGAAAGCCGACGGCGGTATGCGCGACGCACTGTCGATGTTCGACAAGGCCGTGTCGTTCTGCGGCACGGCGCTGGACTACCGCAACGTGGCCCAGACGCTGAACGTGCTGGACTACGACACCTATTTCAGCGTGACGGAGATGCTGCTCGCGGGTAACTACGTCGACGTGCTGGTGGCCTTCGACAGCGTGCTGTCGAAAGGCTTCTCGGGCCAGACCTTCATGTCCGGCATGAACCGCCACATGAGGGATCTCCTGATGGCCAGGCAGCCCGACACGCTGCGGCTGATCGAAATGACCGGAACGCTGCTCGAACGATACCGGACGCAGGCGGGCGCCTGCAGTGTCGAGTTCCTGTTCGGGGCCATCTCCTGCCTGACGGAGCTCGACGGGAAGATCCGGCAATCGTCCAACCAGCGGTTGTTCGTCGAGCTGGGCCTGATGAAGATCGCAGGGCTCGGCCAAAAAAAAAATGACTCTCTGACATCTTCCGGGGAATATCCCCTTCCTACCCTCACCCCCCGCACGGCGGGCCCCGCATCTGCGGCGGCTCCGGCAGCGGCCGGGCAGCCGGCAACCGCAACGGCACAAGCGGCAGAGGTTTCGGCGACCGGAAATCCGGCAACGAACGCCCCGGCGGCAAATGCCTCCGGCAACCCCGCAGCCCCGGCAGCCGCAACGGCACAACCGGCAGGGGTTAGCGCCACCGGTAATCCGGCAACGAACGCCCCGGCAGCAAGCGCCTCCGGCAACCCCGGAGCCCCGGCAGCCGCAACGGCACAACCGGCAGCGCAAGCAGCAGGAGCCGCAACGGCACCCCCTTCCGCAGCGACGTCTGCAGCAATGCCTGCCGCGTCCCCGGCCGGAAGGCCGGCAGCGGGTACCTCCGCCGGCCCGGCTGCACAGGGAACACTCCCGGTACAGCCTGCACCGGGGATGATGCGGCGGCCGCTGATTTCGGGCGCGTCGCTCTCGGAGCTGCTCGCCTCGGCAGGCGGCGACCCCGACGAGGAGCTGTCGGACGGCGAAACGCCCGACGAACCCGAAACCGTGCGCATCGACCCGGACTGTGCCGAAAAACTGGAGCACGCCCGAGGCAGGATACTGAACCTCATCAAGGAGAAACGCCCGCGCTTCGTGCCGGCTTTCGAGCTGATGACGTTCCGCGACAACACGATCTCGGTGAGCGTACCGACGACGGAGCTGCGCGAGGAGATCCTGCGCAGCAAGACCGGGATGCTGATGCGCATCGCCGAACTGGCGGGCATCGAGGGTATGATCGAACTGGAGGTCACGGTCAATGAAGAGATCCGGGCGGCACGCCCGATCAAGCTCGAAGACCGCGTCCGCTACATCACGGAGAAGAACCCGCTCGTCGCGGAACTCCGCAAAGCACTGGACTTGGAAGTAGAATAAAAAGAACGAACAATAAAAATGGCAACAAAGAATTTCATCGAAGAACTCGAATGGCGCGGGATGATCCACACGATCATGCCCGGCGCGAAGGAACAACTCGAAAAAGAGATGACGACGGCCTACCTGGGCATCGACCCCACGGCCGACTCGCTGCATATCGGCCACCTGGTGGGCGTGATGATCCTCAAGCACTTCCAGATGTGCGGCCACCGTCCGCTGGCCCTCGTGGGCGGTGCGACGGGCATGATCGGCGACCCCTCGGGCAAATCGCAGGAGCGCAACCTGCTCGACGAAAAGACCCTGCGTCACAATCAGGAGGCGATCAAACGCCAGCTGGCCAAACTGCTCGACTTCGACTCCGACGCCCCGAACGCCGCCGCGCTGGTCAACAACTACGACTGGATGAAGGAATTCACGTTCCTCGATTTCATCCGCGACATCGGCAAGTGCATCACCGTCAACTACATGATGGCCAAAGACTCGGTCAAGAAACGGTTCAGCGGCGAGGGCGACGGCATGTCGTTCACCGAGTTCACCTACCAGCTGGTACAGGGCTTCGACTTCCTGCACCTCTACCAGACGATGAACTGCAAGGTGCAGCTGGGCGGCGCCGACCAGTGGGGCAACATCACCACCGGAACGGAGCTGATCCGCCGCAAACTGGGCAACGAGGCCGAAGCATTCGCCATCACCTGCCCGCTCATCACCAAGGCCGACGGTACGAAATTCGGCAAGACCGAGAGCGGCAACGTATGGCTCGATGCGCGCTATACCTCGCCCTACAAGTTCTACCAGTTCTGGCTCAACGTCAGCGACGAGGACGCCAAGCGTTACATCCGCATCTTCACGCTGTTAGACCGTGAAACCGTCGAGGCGCTGACCGCCGAACACGAGGCGGCGCCCCACCTGCGCGTACTGCAAAAGCGGCTGGCACAGGAGATCACCACGATGATCCACTCCAGGGAGGAGTACGAAAAGGCGGTCGAAGCCTCGGCGATCCTCTTCGGCGGCTCGACGTCGGAGGCGCTGCGCAAAATAGACGAAGAGACCCTGTTGCAGGTGTTCGAGGGCGTGCCGCAGTTCCGCATCGCCCGTGCCGAGCTGGGCCTGCCGTTCGTCGATCTGTGCGCCGAAAAAACGCAGGTGTTTCCCTCGAAGGGCGAATGCCGCAAGATGGTGCAGGGCGGCGGCGTGTCGCTCAACAAGGAGAAGGTCGCCGACCCGGCACGTACGGTGGGCGAGGCCGACCTGATCGCCGGCAAATACCTGCTCGTACAGAGGGGTAAGAAGAACTACTACCTCGTAATCGCCGAGTAGCATGGAATACCGCATCGTCCTGACGCGCATGGAATTCCACGCGCTGCACGGCTGCTACGAGCTGGAACGCAAGGTAGGCAACCGCTTCACGGTCGACCTGGAACTGACGGCCGAACTGGGCCATGCGGCCACGGACGACGACGTGCGCAAGACGGTCAACTACCTGACGGCCTACGAAGTCGTCGAGATGCAGATGCGAATCACGCAGCACACCATCGAGCGGGTGGCGACGAACATCATCGAGGCGATTTACGCCACCTTCCCGCAGGTGCGGCACGTAAAATGCACCGTCTCGAAACTGGCGCCGCCGCTGGGCGGAAAGCTCGAGAAGGTGAGCGTCGTGCTGGAGAAATAGGGCGGGTGTGCGCATGCATGCGCACACCCGTTCGCGATAATAAACAGGTTAGGTTATGCATCACAAGGAGAGTCGCGCCACCTTGGGTGGCAAATTGAGCGCTGTGCTGGTCGCCGCGGGAAGTTCCGTGGGGCTGGGTAACATCTGGCGCTTCCCCTATGTAGCCGGGGACAACGGCGGCGGGGCATTTCTGATAATCTACATCCTTTGCGTCCTGCTGCTGGGGCTGCCGCTCATGATCGCGGAGTTCACCGTGGGGCGTGCTTCGCACCGCAATGCCGTGGGTGCCTACCGGGCACTGAACCCACGGTGGAGTTTTCTGGGTTACAACGGCGTGCTGGCCGCATTCCTGATCCTGGGGTTCTACTTCGTAGTATCGGGATGGACGGCCGAATACATGGTACACTCGGTGACGGGCAGCATCGCCCGTTTCTCGACCGCCGAGCAGTACAAGAGTCTCTTCGAGAACTTTATCAGCAATCCCTGGAGGCCGGTCGTCTACACCTGCCTGTTCGTCCTCGCAACCCATTTCGTGATCGCCATGGGCGTGCAGAAAGGCATCGAACGCTCGGCTAAAATCCTCATGCCGCTGCTGTTCCTGATTCTGATCGTACTGTCGGTACATTCGCTGTTGATGCCGGGCGGGGAAGCCGGGCTGAAGTTCCTCTTCGCCCCCGACTTCTCGAAGGTGACGCCCACGACCGTGCTCGTCGCACTGGGGCAGGCGTTCTTCTCGCTTTCGATCGGCATCGGCACGATGGTGACCTACGCCTCGTATTTCAAACCGGACACGAACCTGCGCCACACGGCGCTCAACGTCACCATCCTCGACACACTGGTGGCCATACTGGCCGGCGTGGTGATCTTCCCGGCGGTATTCAGCGTAGGCATCGAGCCTTCGTCGGGGCCGTCGCTCGTATTCATCACCCTGCCGAGTATCTTTAACGGCATGCCGCTGAGCATGGTGTGGTCGTCGATTTTCTTCCTGCTGCTGGTCGTCGCAGCACTCACCTCGACCATCTCGCTGCACGAGGTAGTCACGGTCTACCTGCACGAGGAGTGGCACCTGAGCCGTAAGGCTGCGGCATGGCTGACGACCGCCGCCACGGCCGCCCTGGCGTCGCTGGCATCGCTGTCGCTGGGTGCGTTGGGCAGTTGGAAGATCGCCGGGCTCTCGCTTTTCGATTCGCTCGACTTCCTGACGGCCAACATCCTGCTGCCGGCAGGCGGGCTTTTCACCTGCATCTTCGTGGGCTGGAAGCTCGACCACCACATCCTCAAGGCACAGATCACCAACGACGGAGAGCTGAAATTCCGCATCTACGGCCTGTTCAGCTTCCTGCTCCGCTACGTCTGCCCGGCCGTGCTGCTGCTGATCTTCCTCGACAACCTCGGCGTATTCTGACACGGCCGACACGCGTTTCCCCGACCCCGGACTTCGGAAAGTCCGGGGATTTTTATTTCCGCGGCCAGGACGGAATGGAGGGCGTACATTTCGATTCAAAACCACTCTTTCTCAAAAAAGCAGACATTTCGCCCAGTTTTTTTGTGTTTTATTTTGGAAAATAAAATTAAAGATTTATTTTTGTTTCATAATGAAATTAAAAATATTACACATCACAATAAAAAACACAAATACAACCGAAAAACCCAAAAAAGGTAAAAAGCGGCACGAGATCCAATCACGACCGTAAAAGGCAAACCGCGGGCAGCACCCGCGGCCTGCATCCGTTTCAGTGACAAGCTTTCGCAGCGGCAGCCGATTGCCAGGGTATGAAAAGGATTACATTCCGGTGACAACGACACACGGAGCCAATTATTAAAATATTTTTGCAGCCGGAGCGACAAAGGCTCCCACCTATAATAATAAAGAAACCATTCGAAAAGACCCGGCCATGAAAAACCTGTTACTTTTCCTGCTGGCCTGCAGCCTCGGCGCCGCAGCCGCAGCCCGCCCGATACGGGGATCGGTCAAATGCGGCGGAAAGCCGATGGGCGGCGTGACCGTAACCGACGGTTATACGTTCGCGCAAAGCGACGAGCAGGGCATATTCACGCTCGATGCCGACGACCAGGCGCTGTTCATCAGTCTGGTGACCCCGTCCGGCTACCTGGCTCCGCTCGATGGGGGCATCCCGCAATTCTACCGCGCATACGACCCGGCGGCCAAACGCTACGACTTCGAATTGCAACCGTGGCCCGGCTCGGGCGAATGCTACGAACTGCTGGCGATCGCCGATCCGCAGCCCAAGACCGAAGAGCATTTCCGGCGGTTGCGGAGCGAGGTCATGCCCGCATTGCAGGCGGCAACCGATAACGGGAGGACGCGGGGCTCGAACCAGGCCGCGATCGTGCTCGGGGACATCGTATGGGACTCCCCGGAACTCTTCGCAGGCGTGAAAGCGGAGTTCGCCGGGCTCGGGGTACCCGTATACGGCGTGATCGGCAACCACGACCACGACCTGAACAAATACACCGACCGCGAGGCGACGGAGAACTACCGCCGCCATTTCGGCCCCACCTATTATGCCTTCGACATGGGGCGCACGCACTATATCGTACTCGACGACATCGTTTACCACGGCGCGAAGAAATACGAGGAGCAGATCGACACAATGCAACTGCGCTGGGCCGCCGCCTATGCGGAACGCCTGCCTGCAGGGTCGCGCGTCTGCATCGCGATGCATGCCCCGGCCATGAAATCGTGGCTCGGGAACCGCGTCATGGAGTCGGCCGAGAGGCTGATGGACGCCTTCGCCGGGCACGAACTGCACTTCATCACCGGGCATACGCACCTCAACTCGAATTACGACATCCGCGAGGGGGTCACGGAGCACAACGTAGCGCAGGTCTGCGGCAACCTCTGGTGGGATCCGATCAACTGGGACGGTACGCCCAAGGGCTTCCAGCTGTTCCGCGAATGCGGCGGGGAATTCTCGTGGGAATACCGGAGCCTGGGCGAGTCCCCGGCACGGCAGATCCGCGTATGGCACCCCGGCCAGGTGGCCAAGCACCCGGCCAGCGTCGTGGCAAAGGTGTGGAACTGGGATTCGTACTGGACGGTCGTATGGTATGAGGACGGCCGTTACCGCGGCGCCATGCAGCGTACGACGCTCGACGACCCCGATTATACCGCACACATCGACTCGCTGAAGGCCGCCGGGAGGAAAATCTCCAAAGTCCAGCGCCCACGCCCGACGAACTTCTATTTCACGGCACGCCCCTCGGCATCGGCCCGCGAGGTGGAGGTGGTCGCCACCGACCGATTCGGCCGCCGCTACTCGGAGCGCATCGCACTCGGGCACACCGACTGACATACAGGACACCAACACCAAAATCATCAATAGCCTATGAAAAAACTGATTACTTTAATCGCCGGGTTGCTGCTCGTCGCCCTGCCGGTCGGACTGGCCGGTTGTGACGACAGCGACAAGGAGATCTACAACGATGGCCGGCTGGTCACCGATGTAGTTATTCCGACCTCGATGACCGTCTACCGCGGGATGGAGGTTTCCGTTTCCGGCTACGGCTTCGCCCAAGGCGACGCCATCGCGTTACGCGCCGGCGAGGATCTCCCGGCAGCGACCACGGTAGCATCGGAAAAACTGCTGACGTTTGTCATACCCGACGGCGCGGCAGACCAGACCGTCTATAAGGTCGTGCTCAACCGGGCACAGGACTACCAGGTGCTCGGATCGAGCAAGATGACCGTACAACTGGCCATCGACGTCGACCTGGGCAAGACCATCTCGGGCAACTGGGGCGGCGACGCCGTGATCCGCGGCCGCGGTTTCATGGCTACGGACAAACTCCTATTGGAGCAAGGGGGGGGGAAGTTCGAAGCGCCGGTCAAGGGTGCTGACGATTCTTCGCTGACCTTCACCATTCCCCAGAACGCCGCCGACGGCGACTGCGAATTCACCCTGCAGCGCGGCGCAGAAGAGCAGGCACTGGGCTCCGCCAAACTCAACCTCTCCCTGGGCGGCGTCACCGTACCGGACAAGGAGGGCGCGACGATCAAGGGTATCGTCCACCTGGCAGGACAAGGCATCGCCGACGTCCTTGTCTCGGACGGCGACCTGATCACCAAGACCGACGCCAACGGTTTCTATTGGCTCAATTCCGAAAAACGCAACGAACTCGCCTTCGTCATCCTGCCTGCGGGCTATGACGTCCCCACCGTCAAGGCGATGCCCCAGTTCTGGCAGCCCTGCACGCTCGACGCAAACACCGTCGAACAACTCGACTTCCAGCTGCTCAGGGCCGACAACGACTCCCACACCATGCTCGTGGCCACGGACATGCACCTGGCCAACCGCAACACCCCGAAAGATTACGTTCAGTTCGCCGACGGCTTCGTCAAGGAGTTGACATCGGCCTACAACTCCGCCGCACCCGGAAAGGTATACTGCCTCAACCTGGGCGACTTCTCGTGGGACGGCTACTGGTACGACAACAAGTGGGCGCTGCCCGAATGCAAGCAGACCGTCGAGGATTTCAATTTCCAGATGTGGTCGGTGATGGGCAACCACGACAACGACCCCTATGTAGCCTCCGATTTCGGCGCCGAAGGCCCCTACCGCCAACACATGGGCCCGGTTTACTACGCCATGAACATCGGCCGGATACACTACATCATGCTCGACAACACCGAGTACCTCAACACGGGCGGCTCGCAGGGTACGGTCGGTTCGCGCAATTACAACCGCCGCTTCGACGACCGGCAGCTGGCATGGCTCAAGGAGGAACTCACCCATGTCGACAAATCGACCCCGATCGTCGTGGGATGCCACTGCCCGCTTTACTCGTACAGCGGAAGCGGCGGCGTGAGCGTAGCGCTCCAGACCCAGGCCGACATCGACAAAATCCTGAGCTGCTTCGCCGGCTTCAGCAACGTGACTTTCGTCACGGGGCACACGCACGTGAACCGCAATATCCAGTCGCCGACCTATGCGAACGTCTACGAGCAGAACATCGCGGCGGTCTGCGGCACCTGGTGGTGGACGCAGCAGTACGGCAACAACAACGTCTGCACCGACGGTTCGCCCGCGGGTTACAAGATCTTCACGGTCGACGGAACCGACCTCAAATGGCAGTACAAAGCCACGGGGCTTCCCATCGAAAAGCAATTCATCACCTACGACATGAACGAGGTCAAGGAGTACTGGGCCACCGACGCCACGGCACTCAAGGCCTTCGCCGCAGGCAACGACATGCGAAACCGCGACAAGGATTATTCGACGGTGGGCGAAAATGCCGTCTACATCAACGTCTGGGCCTACGAGCCGGGCTGGACGGTCACCGTGACGGAGAACGGAACCCCGCTCGACGTGAAACAGGTCTGGAGCAAGAAAGACCCGCTGCACAGCATTTCGTACGACATCCCGCGCGGCGCGGCCAACAACGGCACGCTCACCTTCCCCTCGACCTCCTGCATGCATATGTTCGAGGTTACGGCCTCCTCGGCGTCTTCCACGCTGGAGATATCGGTTACCGACCGCTTCGGCAACGTCAGCACGGAGTCGATGACCCGGCCCAAGGCGCTCACGACCGACGTGACCAAATAACCCTCAAAAAACCTTAAGACAATGAAGCGTATAATGAACAAATGGTTGTGGTCGTTATTATGCGTCACGCTCCTGGGAGCCGCGGCGTGCAGCGACGACGACACCGAAGGGGATTCGGGGAACCCCATTCCCCCGGCACTCTCCACCGAAAACCTGCCCGATGCAGGACTGAAGTTCCTCTATTCGGCACTGACCCCGCATACATTCACCATGAACGTCGACGCGCCCTGGGAGATCACCAAGACCGCAGGCTGGTTCGTCGTCACCCCGAACAAGGGCGAGGCGGGCCAGAATATCCAGGTCACCGTCACCCCGGCCCTGAACCAGGGCGAGGCGCGCGACGGCGAATTCACCATCCGCGCCAACAGCGGCAACAACCTCCATCCCTGCCTGACGGAGAAGAGCATCCCGCTTTCACAGGACGCCTACCTGGCGGCCGGCATCGTGATAACGGGGCTCGACGAACGCCTGCTGGCATTCGAAGCCGAAGATACGGATCCGGTGGTCTTCACCGTCGAGACATCCTACGACTGGACGCTCACGGTGGAGAACGAGACCTGGCTGACGGTAGCGCCCAAGAGCGGCAAGGCCGGCTCTGCGGCCCAAGTCACCATCACGCCCAAGGCCAACACCACCGACGAACGCCACGAGTCGAAAATCACGATCACGGCCGGTGACGCCGAATTCGGCGAGAACACCGCCGAAGAGATCATCGAGCTGGTTCAGGCGCCCTACATGCCCAAGGACACGCATGCCGAGGGATACGTCTTCTTCAGCGACGACTTCCAGTGGATTCCCGACAACTGGGTGAGCCCCTACACCAAGTACGGCTGGCCGAGCGTATCGATCGACGGCACGAACGGCAACGAGTTCGCCCTTTCGACCGACGGGATGAAAGAGGCCGTAGCGGCCAAGGGCTACACCTACACCCCCTCGGTATATGCCCGTTACGAAGGCCATGTCACGATTCCCGCGCTCACGGGCATCGACGCCGGCAAGGCCGCGACGCTGCTCGTGCAGTTCGACGCAGCCGCCTATTCGTCGGCAGGCGGCACGGTGGACAACGGCGACGACCACATGGACGTCACGATCGAAGGCCCCGGCACGATCGGCGACCTGGTGGAAACCTCCGCGCTGGTCGAAGTGAAGAACGTCTGGGAGTGGACACGCTACTCGCTGATCGTCTACGGCGCTACGAACGAAACCCGCATCACCTTCGGCAGCGAGCGCGAAGTGAAGTGCCGCCTCTACCTGGACAACATCACCGTGACGCGCGCCAAGGACGAGAACCCCGAAGCCCCGGCACCGGAGGCACTCGTCACCCCGTTAGACAAGGAGATCGTCAATACCTCCGATCCGAGTCTCTTCGATGCCAACAGCATGGTGGTTGCCGAAGGCGGCACGCTGACCTGCTCGGTGCGCGTCAACAAGGCCTGGACGGCAGAGACCGACTGCGACTGGCTGACGATCACCACCGTACGCTGCGGCGACGCAGACCCGTCGACGGTAACGGGCGCCAACAACGGCGCATCGCTCTCGAACGGCGTGGCGACCGTCAAGGCCACGGGGCTGCCCTACATCACCACCAAGGTGGAAGTAGGCAGGAACTCCGGAGGCGAAAGCCGCACGGGCCATATCATCATCAAGTCGGAAGGCGCAGAGATCGAGAAGGTTGCTGTCACGCAGGCTTCCGGGGCACAGATCACCATCGAAGGGCTAACGGACAATACGCTGGAGCTCAGCGACAACCCCACAGAATCGGGTGCCGAGGTGAAATTCACGGTCAACGCCCCCTATCCCTGGACGATCGCCCCATCGGGCGCTGCGGCATGGTACGAGGTGAGCCCCGGGCAGGGTGCCGCCAACACCGACGTGGAGGTAACGGTCAAGGCGCTTGAGCAGAACCTCTCGTTCCGCCGCTTCGGCGAGTTTACGATCACGGCGGCCGAGGGCGATGCAACCCTTACCGAGAAGATCGCGCTTTCGCAGCAGCCCGTATCGCCCGGAACGGTGAAATGGAACTTGGCGTCTCCCGTACAATGGTCGTTCTCGGAAGAGGATATGGGCAACTACGCCCAGGACTTCAAGGGCGGGCCCGACAGCCCGTACAACACGGTGCTGGCCCAATCGGGGCCGGGGTACCTCTCCTATACGCACACGGCACCGAGCGATCCCGACAAGAAATGCGAACGCATCGTCGGCAGTACGGGCCATCCGTACATCACGGGCGGCTGGCCGGGCGACTACTGGACGTTCGCCGTCCCGGTGACGAACCTCGACGCAGGCACCAAAGTCCGCTTCACGGCGATCACCCGCACCTCGGCCACCGGCCACAAATTCTGGCGGATGGAGTACAACGACGGCGGCACCTGGAAACCCGCCGCGGCATTACAAACGACCACGGAAACGGGGGAAGAGGTCTCCTACACCCACGCCATGAAAGCCGACGGGACGACCTACATCACGGTCGACGTGACGGTCACCTATGCCAATGCGATCTCCGGCGGCAACATCGAATTCCGGTTCGTCTGCGCAGCCAACTGGCAGGCCAACGGCAAGGGCGCACTCACCAAGCCCAACGGCGGAACGATACGCTGGGGCGGAGCCGGAACAGCCGACAGCCCGAGAATACAGATCGTACCCTAAACCGACCTTGACGGCTGCGGCCGCCCGCAGGACGACCGCAGCCGTTCGACAAAAAAACCCGAATTAAAAAAATCAACAATATGAAACTTAAAACATACATACGGAATGCTTTGGCAACCGCGGTAATGTTGCTGGTCGCTTCGGCCGCCTGGGCCCAAAGCCGCAACATCACGGGCATCGTGTTCGACACGGACGGCAAAAGCCCGCTCGTCGGGGCCACCGTCATCCTGAAGGGGACTGCGACAGGCACGATTTCGAACGCAGACGGAACCTATACGATCCATGTCGGCAGCGACAACGACGTGCTGGTCTTCCAGTCGCTGGGTTATGACCCGCAGGAGGTCACGGTCGGAAGCCGCACCACGATCAACGTCACGCTGAAAGAATCGGCGCAGAAGATCGACGAAGTGGTCGTCACGGCACTCGGCCTGACCCGCTCGGAGAAATCGGTCGGCTATGCCGTTTCGAAAGTCTCGGGCGACGAACTCACCAAATCCATATCGAGCAACTGGGTGACGGGGCTCAACGGCAAGGTCGCCGGTATGTCGATGTCCTCGGCGGGCACCGGCCCCGGCGGTACGGTACGTGTGACGCTGCGCGGCGACACGTCGCTCAACTACGGCGCCAACGAAGCGCTGTTCGTCATCGACGGTATCCCGATGAGCAACGGCACGGTAGCCTCCGGTTCGGGCGCCAACTATGCCAACAGCAACGCCCCGGTGGACTTCGGTAACCCGATCTCCGACCTCAACCCCGACGACATCGAGAACGTCTCCGTCCTCAAAGGCCCCGCCGCAGCCGCGCTTTACGGTTCGATGGGCCAGAACGGCGTGGTGCTCATCACCACCAAGTCGGGCCGCGAACAGCGTGGTATCGGCGTTACCTACAACGGTTCGGTGACCTTCGAGACCGCAGGCTTCTGGCCCGAATTCCAGGAGGAATACGGCCCCTCGGCCGTCACCACGTCGCTCACCAACCGCGTCGCATCGGCATGGGGCCTTCCCGGCACGATGACCTACGACGGGCAGCCCGTCCGCCAGCAGATCTCGCGCTACACGTACGGCGAGCATTTCGACTCCAGCAAGCTGCGCTATCTCTACATGTCGAAGAACTGGGAGACCGGGGAGTTCACCCCCCTGCCGTGGGTATACGCCGACGACTGGTTCACCGGCCTCTTCGAAACGGGCGTTACGTGGAGCAACTCGGTGACCATCGACGGTTCGACGGGCAAGGGTACGAGCACGCGCTTCTCATTCACCGACCTGCGCAACGACTGGATCACGCCCAACTCGGGCTACGAACAGCAGACCTTCGCACTGGCCCTGAACCAGAAGATCAGCAAGGCCATCAAACTGGCGGCAAAAGTCAACTACATCCGCAAGAACAGCGACAACATGCCCATGTCGGGTTACAGCCAGGGTTCGCCCATGTACGGCCTGATCTGGGGCTACAACACCAACCCCATCTCGGCTTACCGCGACGAGTACATGCAGGGCCGTTATACCTATGCCAACTACCTGGCAGGCAGCGGCGAAGACAAATACAACACCACTTCGGGGCTTATCTACAACAGCCTCGAGGGCCACAACCCCTACCGCACGCTGTACGAGGAGCTGAACAAACTGGATCGTGACCGTTTCTTCGGCAACGTGAGCATCGACTTCACGATCCTGCCCGAGCTGACCTTCACGCTGCGCGGCGGCTTCGACGCCAATATCGAATGGCGCTCGCAGCAGAAACCCTTCATGTCGCTCGACAACCGCTACGGCATGTACCGCGAGAAGACCATCCGCCGCTACGACTACAACTCGGACTTCCTGCTCAAGTACAACAAGCTGTGGGATCGCTTCGGCGTCACGGCGGCATTCGGCGGCAGCGTCCTGCGCAACAAATACTACTCGACCACCATCACCGCCTCGCAGCTGAGCAGCGAAGGCCCCGGCATGTATTCGTTCGCCAACGCCGCGGTAGCCCTCGACACGTCGCCCTACCGCAGCAACCGGCAGACCAACAGCCTTTACGGCTTTGTCAACCTGTCGTGGGACGACACCTACTTCCTCGACGTCACGGCCCGCAACGACTGGTCGTCGACGCTGGCTCCCTCCAACTGGAGCTATTTCTACCCGTCGGTATCGGCCAGTATCCTGCTCGACAAGGCGTTCAAGATCAACTCCCCTCATGTCAACATGATCAAGCTGCGCGGTTCGTGGGCACAGGTGGGTAACGACACTTCGGTCTTCTCGCTCTACGACGACTACTCGACCACGGACTATCCGGGCGGCGTCACGCTGCCTACGGCCAGCAACTACCCGTACATCCTCCCGGAAAAGACCAGCAGCTGGGAAGTCGGCCTGGAAACCAAGTTCCTGGGCAACCGGCTCAATGTCGACGTGGCGCTCTACAAGACCAGCACCCGCAACCAGATCATCAGCGCCGAAACGAGCGCCGAAACCGGCAGTACGTCCCGCAAGATGAACGCCGGCCTGATTACCAACAAGGGTGTCGAGGTCACGTTCCGCATGGTTCCCGTCCGCACGAAGGACATCAACTGGGAGATCAACGGCAACTGGTCGCTCAACAAGAACAAACTCAACGAGCTGCAGAACGGATGGGATCCCGCAACGCCGTTGCAGACCTCGACCTCGACGACCATCGGCAGCCGTATATTCGTCTACTCGTACGTGGGCAAGTCCATGCACCAGCTCTATTCGGCCAGCCACTACGAGTACGCACCGGAAGGCTCGACCTACACGGACGAAAACGGTAACCAGGTCGACTGCTCGGGCATGCAGATCATCAACGCCAAGACCGGCTACCCGCTGCTGACCAAGGAGACCGACTCCAAGAAGTTCGAGCACCTGGGCAGCGTAATCCCCGACTGGAAGGCAGGCTTCGGCACGACGTTCCGCTACAAGAACCTCTCGCTGAGCGCGCAGTTCACGGCGCAGGTC
>OLIY01001484.1_pt1 | contig 15575 bp, 12 predicted proteins | sample 1601431 | NCBI WGS metagenome assembly OLIY01 (sample SAMN04168659, study PRJEB22393) | human gut metagenome | biome: human gut microbiome; feature: stool | host: Homo sapiens | collected 2014-05-12
GTTTGACAAAATCGCGCGCGACAGAGCGGAAAATGTCAGCCGCCAAAACAAAGCACTTCAGCTTTCGGGCGATGAAAAAAGCGTTTATTCGTCATTGAGCGAGAATTTAGAAAATATAGATACAATAATAGAGAAAAGCGGCATTGATTCGCAAAAGGTTCTTGTCGCTCTCACAATGCTTGAAATGAAAGGGCTTATAGAAAGCGCTTCGGGCAAGCGATATAAATTAAAATAATGCTTTAAGGAGTATTGGATATATGTCAAAATTAGTAATTGTGGAGTCACCTGCAAAGGCTAAAAATATTAAGGGCTACCTCGGCAGCGGCTACGATGTCGTTGCTTCTATGGGCCATGTCCGCGATTTGCCTGCGGCAAGACTCAGTGTTGATATTGACCATGATTTTGCACCGAAATATGCAATAATCAAGGGTAAAGAGGAGTTTGTTAAATCTCTTCAAAAGAAAGCCGAAAAGGCAGACTATGTTTATCTCGCAACCGACCCCGATCGCGAGGGAGAGGCTATTTCGTGGCACCTTGCCACAATTCTCGGTCTTGATTTAAAAGACCATAACAGGGTCACATTCAACGAAATCACAAAAACGGGCGTTAAAAACGGTATGGCAGACCCGCGCGCCATTGATATTGACCTTGTAAACGCACAGCAGGCTCGCCGTATTTTGGACCGCCTCATCGGCTATAAACTTTCTCCGTTTGTCAGCCAAAAAATTCGCCGCGGTCTTTCCGCCGGCAGAGTTCAATCGGTTGCTCTTCGCCTTGTCGTTGACAGGGAAAACGAAATCAGAGCATTTAAGCCCGAGGAATATTGGTCAATCGACGCCAAGTTCACAAATCCCCCCGAGCGCAAAACGTTTGCCGCAACGCTCGTTTCCGACCCTGACGGCAACAAACTTAAGCTCGGCGATAAAAATATAGCAAACAAAGAGCAGAGCGACGCAATACTTGCCGACCTTGAAAATGCTCAGTATGTCGTCAAATCGGTTAAAAAGGGCACAAGAAGAAAAAGCCCGACACCGCCGTTCATCACCTCAACACTTCAGCAGGAGGCTTCACGCCGCCTTTCCTTTCCTGCAAAGCGCACAATGAAAGCCGCACAGGAACTTTACGAGGGTGTCGATGTCGCAGGTATGGGCACAGTCGGTCTTATCACTTATATGAGAACAGACTCGCTCAGAATTTCCGATGAGGCGCGTGCGGCAGGTAACGATTACATTCGCTCAACCTACGGGGATAAATACCTTCCTGCAAAGCCGAGATTTTATAAATCAAAGGGCAATGTTCAGGACGGACACGAAGCTATCAGGCCGTCAATGCCCGGCGTAACACCCGAAAGCGTAAAAGGCTCGCTCACAACCGACCAATTCAAGATTTATAAACTCGTTTGGGAGCGTTTTATCGCATCTCTTATGGAATCCTGCGTACAGGAAACAATGAAAATTGAAATTGACGCAAACGGCTACACCTTCAACGCAACAGGCTATACCGTTAAGTTTGACGGCTTTACTGCTCTTTATGAAGAAAAAACCGACGATACCGCAAAGACTGCCGGTGAAACTCCTCTCCCGAAGGTTGCACAGGGCGATGTGCTCAAGCTCAAATCAATTTTGGGCAATCAACACTTTACACAACCGCCTGCAAGATACACCGAAGCGTCGCTCACAAAGGCGCTTGAAGAAAACGGTGTCGGCAGACCGTCAACATATGTTACAATCACTTCGACAATTCTTGCAAAGGAATATGTTGTCCGCGAGGGTAAGCAGTTCGTTCCGACGGAACTCGGCGAGGCTGTAACAAATCTTCTTAAAGACAAATTGCCGAATATCGTTAATGTAAAATATACTTCCCGTATGGAGGACGATCTCGATAAAATCGACTCCGGTGATAAAAACTACATTGATATGATAAGGCTCTATTATGATGATTTTGAAGAGCCGCTTGAAAAAGCCAAAAAGGAAATGCAGGGCGTTAAAATCAAACTTAAGGAAGAAGAAACCGATGTTATTTGCGACAAGTGCGGCAGAAATATGGTTGTCAAGGTCGGCAGATTCGGCAAATTCCTTGCTTGCCCGGGTTATCCCGAGTGTAAGAATACAAAACCGCTTGTTTTCAAAACAAAGGCGAAATGCCCCGATTGCGGCGGTGATGTTATCGAAAAGAAAACAAAGCGCAGAACATCATTCTACGGCTGCTCGAATTATCCCAACTGCCACTTTATGACATGGGATCTTCCGACAGACCAAGTTTGCCCGAAGTGCGGCAAATCATTGTTCAAAAAGAAAGGCAACATTCTTTACTGCCCTGATATAAAGGGTTGCGGATACGAGGTTGCCGCTCCTAAATCAACAAAGTAATTTTTGTATATGAAAAAATTTACAGTCGCAGGCGCAGGGCTTGCAGGAACAGAGGCGGCATGGCAAATCGCTCAGGCAGGCTATCCCGTTACTCTTGTCGAAATGAAGCCGCAAAAATTTTCGCCTGCTCACAAAAGTGAATATTTCGCAGAGCTTGTTTGCTCAAACTCACTCAAGGCGTCGCGCCTCGAAAGTGCGGCAGGGCTTTTGAAAGAGGAAATGGCTCGCCTCGGCTCACTCACTGTGCCGGTCGCGAGGAATTGTGCCGTTGCGGCAGGCGGTGCACTTGCCGTTGACAGAGATGTTTTTTCAAAAACAATCACCGAAAAAATCAATTCTCATCCGAATATCACCGTTGAGCATCGCGTGTTTGACAAAATTGCACCCGGCGATGATGAAATCTTGATAATCGCAACAGGTCCGTTGACAGACGGCGCCTTGTCCGATGAAATCAAACGACTTTGCGGCGATTGTCTTTCGTTTTACGATGCCGCCGCACCGATTGTCACCGCCGACAGCGTTGATATGTCAAAGGCGTTCGGCGCGTCAAGATACGACAGAGGCGGCGATGACGACTACATCAATTGCCCTTTTAATAAGGCAGAGTACGAATCGTTTATTAACGAGCTTGTCAATGCCGAAAGCGCAATTGTTCACGATTTCGATGTTTACGAGGGTTGTATGCCTATCGAAAAGCTTGCAAAAAGAGGGCTTGATGCTCCGCGTTTCGGCCCTATGAAACCGGTCGGACTTGTCGACCCCAATACGGGTCACAGACCGTGGGCGTGCGTTCAGCTCCGCCGCGAGAATAATAAAGGCACAATGTTCAACCTCGTCGGTTTTCAGACAAATTTGAAATTCGGCGAGCAAAAAAGAGTCTTTTCAATGATTCCGGGGCTTGATAATGCCGATTTCGTTCGCTACGGCGTAATGCACAGAAATTCGTTTCTCGATTCGCCCCGACTGCTTAATAAAGACTTTTCGCTCCGTTCAAACGAAAATATTTATTTTGCAGGTCAAATCACCGGCGTTGAGGGATATATGGAGTCCGCATCGTCGGGACTGCTCGCAGGCTTGAATGCGGTCAGAAAAGCAAACGGAGAGCCGCCGCTCTTGCTCGGCGAAAATACAATGCTCGGTGCGCTGACCGATTATATCAGCGACCCGTCTGTTAAAAACTTTCAGCCGATGGGTGCAAATTTCGGAATTTTGCCGCCGATTGAGCCTAAAATCCGCGATAAGAAAGAGAGATACGCCGCGCTGTCAAAGCGTGCGCTTGATGAATTGGAGAAGGTTATCAAATGAATATAATTGTTGACGCTATGGGCGGCGACAACGCACCTCTTGAAATTGTCAAAGGCGCAATGCTTGCCGTTGATGAGTTTAATATCGACAAGCTGATTCTTGTCGGCGATGAGAAAAAAATTAATTCCTGCGTTAAGGAAAACAACATAACACTCAAAAACACTCAAATCAAGCACTGCACGGACGAAATCACAATGTGCGACGATGCAAAATCGGTGCTTAAAAAAAAGCCTGATTCCTCGCTTGCAATCGGATTCAAACTGCTCAATGACGGCGAAGGCGATGCCTTTGTCAGCGCAGGAAATACGGGCGCAATCACGGTCGGCGCAACATTGCTCACAAAGCGAATTAAGGGTGTCAAACGCCCTGCAATTGCATCAGTTATGCCAAGTGCCAAAAAGCCGTTTGTGCTTATGGATTGCGGCGCAAATGCAGAGTGCCGTCCCGAATTCTTGTATCAGTTTGGCTTGCTCGGCTCGATATATATGCAAAATGTGCTCAAGGTTTCAAATCCGCGCGTTGCCCTTGCAAACAACGGCACCGAGGAAACAAAGGGCACGCCTGTTGTCAAGGAAGCATATGCCCTTATGAAAAGTGCGCCGTACAATTTTGTCGGCAATATTGAGGGCAGACAAATTCCGTTCGGTGATGCCGATGTTGTCGTTGCCGACGGCTTTACCGGCAACTTGATTTTAAAAATGTATGAGGGTGTCGCAAAAGTTTTGATGAACTCAATCAAGGCGGCGTTTATGAAAAACACGCTTTCAAAAATATCTTATCTCGGTGTTAAGTCGGGCATAGACGATATGAAAAAGCAGTTTGATTATAAGGAATACGGCGGCGCAGTCGTTCTCGGAGTCAAAAAGCCTGTTATAAAGGCACACGGCTCTGCCGATGCGCGCACCTTTAAAAATGCAATCAAGCAGGCGGTTTGGTTTTTGCAAACCGACCTGATAGACAAAATAGAGAAAGAACTTAACGATTAATATGGAATTGTTACAACAAAAAATAGGATACACCTTTAAAAATATTTCATATCTTCACGAGGCATTAACTCATTCAAGCTATGCCAACGAGCAGCACAACCCAAAAATTGTCAGCAACGAGCGACTCGAGTTTTTGGGCGACGCTGTTTTGTCAATCATTTCGGCAGAATATCTTTTTAAAAAATTTCCCGAATATCCCGAGGGCAAACTTTCAAAACTCCGCTCCTCGCTCGTCTGCACACAGTCGCTTTCAAGCTTTGCAAACGAGTTGAGCCTCGGCGAATATCTTTATTTGGGCAAAGGCGAGGCGGCTTCGGGCGGCGCACAGCGACCCACCATTCTTGAAAACGCCTTTGAGGCACTCATTGCCGCCATTTATCTCGACGGCGGTATGCAGCCGACAAAAAAATTTGTTTTGTCTTTTCTCTCACGCGAGGTGAACAATCACCACACCAATTTCAAAGACTACAAAACAGCCCTTCAGGAGATTGTTCAAAAAAACCCCGACGAAACCTTTAATTATGTTTTGGTCGGCGAAAGCGGACCCGATCACGATAAACGCTTTGAGGTTGAGGTTCATATCAATTCAAACGCAATCGCAAAGGGCGTAGGCAGAAGCAAAAAGCAGGCGGAGCAGGAGGCGGCTAAAGAGGCTCTGATTATGATGGGGTGTATAGATGGCTAAAAAGGGTAATATAAGTATTTTTGTCCCTCACAACGGCTGTCCCCAGCAGTGCTCGTTTTGCAATCAAAAAACAATCACCGGCAAATCGGAGCAGCCAACACCGTCGGATGTGGAAAATGCAGTAAAAAAGGCGCTTGCCAAAAAAGGCTATAAATACGAAATCGCATTTTTCGGCGGCTCATTCACCGCGATTGACAGGGACTATATGGTGTCGCTCTTAAAAGCAGCCTCCGCATTTTTGGATAACGAGCGTATATACGGAGTAAGAATTTCAACACGCCCCGATTTTATTGATAACGAGGTGCTCGATATTTTGAAAAAATACGGCGTTACCTCGGTCGAGCTCGGCGCTCAGTCTATGGATGACGAGGTGCTCGCGGCAAATTTGCGCGGCCATACCTCGGCGCAGGTAGAGTCGGCGTCAAAGCTTATAAAATCATACGGCTTTGAGCTTGGACTTCAAATGATGACAGGACTTTATAAGGATACGGACGAAAAGGCGGTTTCGTCTGCCGAAAAGATAATTGCCTTAAAGCCCGATACCGTTAGGATTTATCCCACCGTTGTGCTTAAGGGTACAATGCTTGCCGATTTGTACGAACAGAAAATATACAAGCCTCAAACCGTTGACGATGCGGCAAATCTCTGCACTCGGCTCATACCGATGTTTGAGAACGCAGGCATAAAAATAATTCGCATCGGGCTTCATTCGTCACCCGAGCTTAAAAAAAATATGATAGCGGGCGCGTTTCACGATTCGTTTGGCGAAATAGTCAAATCGCGATTCCTCTTAAATCAAATATTAAAAAATCCGCCTGCCTCTTACGAGATTTTTGTCAACCCCAAAACCGTTTCTCAGCTTAAGGGTCAGCAAAAGCGCAACATCTATTTTTTGATGGAGGCAGGGTATAACATTAAAGTTACCGTCAGCGACAAGGTCGCCGTCGGAGAAATAAAAACAGTTAAAAAATAATTATTTTAAGGTATTGCAATGTTATTAAGAACACTTGAAATGCAGGGATTCAAATCATTCCCCGATAAAACAGAATTAACATTCGGAAAGGGCATCACCGCCGTAGTAGGTCCGAACGGCTCGGGCAAAAGTAATATTTCCGACGCCGTTCGCTGGGTACTCGGCGAAACCTCGACAAAATCGTTGCGCGGCTCAAAAATGGAGGATGTCATTTTCGGCGGCACCTCGACAAGAAAGCCTCTCGGCTTTGCGCAGGTTGTCTTAACGCTCGACAATTCCGACAATTCGCTTAAGGATAAGGGCGAAATCGTTACGGTTTCACGCCGCTATTACCGTTCGGGTGAAAGCGAGTATAAAATCGACGGCGAGGTTGTCCGCCGCAAGGATATTCACGAGTTGTTTATGGATACAGGCTTGGGCGCAGACGGATATTCAATGGTCGGTCAGGGTAAAATCGACTCGATAATTTCCGCAAAAAATGAGGACAGACGAGAGCTTTTTGAGGAGGCGGCAGGCATTTCGCGCTTCCGTCATAAACGAAAAGACGCCGAGCGCCGCCTTGAACAGGCGCAGGAAAATCTTGTCAGACTTCTTGATATTCTCGGCGAGCTTGAAAGCCGTGTCGGTCCGCTTAAAACTCAAAGCGAAAAGGCAAAGAAATTCCTTGAATTCAGTGATGAAAAGAAAACTCTTGAAATCGGCGTTTGGCTCAGTAAGATCAATAAATTCACAAACGAACTTCGCATGCAGGAGCACAAAATCGACGCCGCAAATGTTTCGTACGAGCAATGCAATACAGAACTTGAAAATATCGAAAGCGAAATCGAGTCTGTTCTTGCAAAAATAACCGAAATCAATCTCGAAATCGAGCAAAGCCGCTCCGGCGTTGCCGCTTTTGAGGAGGAGGCAGTGCGCAAGGAGGGCGAAATTCAGGTTCTCAACGCAACGCTCGATCATAATAACGAAACTATCGAACGCCTTAAAAACGATATTTCCGCGGCTGACGATACGGGTCTTTCAATCGACGAGCAAATCGCCGCAAAACACGCATTTATTGAGGAGAACGATGCTAAATCACAGGCAAAGCATATCGAACTTCAAGCCGTTACAAACGAACTTAATAAAATCATTTCAGATAACGATGATATAAGCGGTCAAAGCTCGCAGCTCACAAAAGAGCTTGCCGACCTCACTCTTAAATTGTCCGACTGCAAGGTTAAATGTTCTCAGGCGGTTTCATCAATCGAGGAAATCAAATCAAGACTTTCGGCTATTGACGAAACGGTGCAGTCAGTCGATAAAGAAATCGAAACTGCGTCGGCTCAAAAGCAGGAAACAGAGGATAATATCACTTTTATTAAAGAGCGTATTGCGGAATACGAAAATTCAATGGACGGCTATCGCCTTAAGTTGAAGAATAAAACAGAAAAGGCGGAAAAAATCAAAGCTGACTATGACAAACTTGTTCGCTCTCTCGAGGAAAAGCAGTCAAAAGCCCGTATGCTTTCCGACCTTGAAAAAAATATGGAGGGCTTTGCAGGCTCGGTTAAGGCTGTTATGAGGCAAAGTGCGTCAAAGGCACTTTCGGGTATCAACGGCACGCTTGCCCAACTTATCAGTGTTGATAACGATTATTCAACCGCTGTCGAGGTCGCTTTGGGTGCCGCCATGCAAAATATCGTTGTTGATAACGAGGCAGACGCAAAGCGCGCCATTAACTATCTTAAACAAAACAATCAGGGCAGGGCAACATTCCTCCCTGTTTCGGCAATCAAGCCGCGCTATATCGACGAAAAAAATCTTGATGACAATTTCGGATTCGTCGACATTGCGGCAAATCTTGTCGATTGCGATGCAAAATACAAAAATATCGTTTCAAACCTTTTGGGCAGAGTTATGATTGTTGAGGACATCGACTGCGCAATCGGTATTTCAAAACGCTATAACAATAAATATAAAATCGTCACTCTTGACGGTCAGGTTATGAATCCGGGCGGCTCAATGACAGGCGGTTCGCGCTCAAGGGGCGCAGGCATTCTTTCCCGTGCAAATATGATTGACGAACTTAATGCCGAGGCTGAAAAAATCAAGGCGCAGGTTGACGAAATCGCTCAGTCATACAAAAAAGCAATGGAGGAGGCTAATCTTGCCGCCGCCGATGTTCAGGGGGCGGACGCAGACCTTCGCAATGCAAAAGAAGAACTTATCCGTGCCGAGGGCGACGATAAACTTGCAAGTGATAAACTTAAATCACTCGGCGACAGAAAAGCCGCTCTCATTAGCGAAAAGGAAAATGCCGACGGCAGAATTATGCTCTTTGAAGAGGCAGACAAAAAGGCAAGCCGGGAGAGCGATGCCGTTCAAAATCAAATCAACGATGTTGAGGCGAAACTCGGCGAAATCAGCAACGGCGTTGACGAGCTTACTCAAAAGCGCGAGACTGTCCGCAAGCGCAGTGAGGAAATCAACCTCGAGCTTGTCACTCTTGCAAAGGATACCGAGGCGGCAAAACTTGCCGTTGACGAACTTGAACTTCGCAAGTCCACACAGTCAGACAGAGTTAAATCAATTACCGATGAAATCGAACAGTACGAGGCTAAAAATCAAAACCTTATGCTTTCAATTTCCGACGTTCAGTCAACCGTTAACGAGCTTCGTGCAAAGGCAAAAAGCGCAGACGATGCAATCCGCGACAGAATTACATATCGTGACAATTGCGAAAAGCGCAATGTTGAGCTTCGTACCGAGGAAAAAACAAAAACCTCCGACAGAGAAAAGCTGTCTGCCGAGCTTGTCAGACTTGAAGAACGCAAAAACAATATGCAAAAAGAGTTTGACGACCTCAACGATATGCTCTTTGAGCAGTATGAGCTTACCCGTCCCGAGGCAGAGGCTCTCGGCATAGTTATTGAGAATATGGCAGAGGCTAAAAAACGCCTGCACGAAATCAAGGTTGCCATCAGAGCGCTCGGCTCAATCAATGTCGGCGCAATCGAGGAATATAAAGAGGTTTCCGAGAGATACGAATTTCTTAAGGAGCAAATCGGCGATATTGAAAAATCAAAGTCCGAACTTCAAAATATTATCGAGGACCTCACCTCCTCAATGAGCGAAAAATTCCTTACGCAGTTCAAAAAAATCAATGAGGAGTTCAAGGTTTCGTTCGCCGATTTCTTCGGCGGCGGCAAGGGCGAGCTTATTCTCGAGGAACCCGACAATTGCCTTGAATCCGCTATTGAAATCAAAATTCAGCCACCGGGAAAATCTGTTCAAAACATTAACCTTTTCTCGGGCGGCGAAAAATCGCTTGCAGCTATGGCTCTGCTTTTCAGCGTGCTTAAGGTCACACCGTCACCGTTCTGTATTTATGACGAGGTCGAAGCTGCGCTTGACGATGTCAATGTTGAGCGATTTGCAAAATATATGCGCAAAATGACCGATAAAACGCAATTCATTTCAATCACCCACCGCCGCGGCACTATGGAGGAGGCAGATGTCCTCTACGGCGTTACAATGCAGGAAAAGGGCGTTTCAAAGCTCCTTGAATTGCAGAGTGCTGAGCTTGCCGCAAAAATGGGGCTTGATGTATAACAAACCGATTAATTAAAATCTGTCCGAAAGGAATGGCTATATAATATGGGACTTTTCAGCAAATTCAGAAAAGGTTTAAAAAAGACAAGAGATGAGGGAATCACCGCAAAGGTTGACGAGGTTATCGAAACCTATGACGAAATCTGCGACGATTTGTTCGATGAACTTGAAGAGGTTTTGATTATGGGCGATGTCGGAATGCAAACGGCTGAACGCATCATCTCCGACCTTAAAGAAAAAATCGAAAACGATAAAATTACCGAGGTTTCCGAAGTTCGTGAAACTTTAAAAGATATTGTTGCCGGTATCGTTTGGGGCGGCTCATATCTTAAACTCAGAACAAAGCCGTCTGTAATTCTTGTTATCGGCGTTAACGGCGTCGGCAAAACAACAACAATCGGTAAACTTGCAATGCGACTCAAAAGCATGGGCAGGAGCGTTATTCTCGGCGCCGCAGATACATTCCGTGCCGCCGCTATCGAACAGCTTGAGGTTTGGGCAAAGCGCGCCGATGTTCCTATGGTTAAGCATGCCGAGGGCGCAGACCCTGCGGCTGTTGTTTATGACACTATTCAGTCGGCAAAGGCAAAGGGCACCGATGTTATCATTATTGATACAGCAGGCAGACTTCATAACAAGAAAAATCTTATGGATGAGCTTAACAAAATCAGCCGTGTTATCGACAGAGAACTTCCCGACGCTTCAAGAGAAACACTCCTTATTCTTGACGCAACAACCGGTCAAAACGCCGTTAATCAGGCAAAGGACTTCAAGGATGCGGCAGGTATCACGGGCATTATTCTCACAAAACTTGACGGCACAGCACGCGGCGGCGTTGTCCTTGCCATAAACAATGAGCTTGATGTGCCGGTAAAATTTGTCGGTGTAGGCGAGCAGATAGACGATTTACAGCCGTTTGATGCAGACGCGTTTGCATCTGCGCTGTTTGATAAAAAGCCGACTCATGATGACGATGACGAAATTGCCGATTTTATCTCATCTGTCGATGAAAAAGAGGAAAAATAATGGATTTTATTTTAGCTACAAACAATATGAAAAAACTTGCCGAAATGCAGCGTATTCTTTCGCCACTCGGAATAAATGTTGTCACCGCAAAAATGCTTGGTATTCAGTTGCCGGATGTTGTTGAGGACGGCGACACATTCGAGGCAAACGCAAAAATTAAGGCACTTTCGGCTTGCAAAATTACAAATATGCCTGCGATAGCAGACGATTCGGGCTTATGTGTCGATTATCTCGGCGGCGCACCGGGCATTTATTCGGCTCGCTTTGCCAATATAGTTGAGCACAACGGCGTTAATATCGATAACGAAAAAAATGCCGATGACGAAAAAAACAACGATTTGTTGCTTGAAAAACTTTCGGGTGTTCCCGATGAAAAGCGCACGGCGTATTATGTTTGCGCCATTTGCTGTGTTTTTCCCGACGGCAGAGAAATCACCGTCCGCGGGGAGTGCCACGGCAAAATCGGCTATCAGCGCGACGGCAACGAGGGCTTCGGCTATGACCCGCTGTTCATCCCCGACGAGTACGGCGCACCCGACGGCAAGCGCCCGAACACCGAACGCCGCAGCTACGCCCAGCTCACCCCCGACGAGAAGGACGCCATCAGCCACCGCGGAAATGCACTGGCGGAGATGGAGAAGGAGCTGCCGGAGTTTTTGAAGAAAGCGGAGTAAGGTTCTCTTTTGCGCGCCAAAAGAGAACCAGAAATGGTTCTCGCGCCTGTGCGCGGGGGTAGAGCGCGGTTACGCGAGGTTAAGTTCTCTTTTGCGTGCCAAAAGAGAACCAGAAAAGCACCAGCGATTTCGACGCGCTGGATCCACGAGAAAGGGGCTGCTCGCCCCTTTCAGACCCCGAAGGGGAAGTCGAAACGGAAAAAAGCTAGTCGCTGCGCTTAACGCTTTTTTCTCGTTTCTCCGATTTGCTGCTTCGCAGCGGGTGTTACCTCTCTGCTGACGGTAACGTCCAGCAGAAACGTGAAATCTTCGGCGGAGCCGTAAATGGGAGAAGCACAAAAAAATGCGTTTAGCGAAGCGGCTAGCATTTTTGGGCTTCGACTTCTTCTTTGGAATTGTTAAGGGCGAGCAGCCCTTAACTCGTTGCGGGGAGAGTGGAGTCCAGAGGTAGGGAGGGGGGAGTCGAAACACCCCTCCCTACCTCTGGCCCGCGCGGAGCGCAAGCCTTTATCGTTTTGCCATTGCCATCAGCGCCCGATTCTCGAGCAGAATACGCAGCAGCACCGTATTCACCGCCGTGCGCACCAGCGCATTCGGGATGCGGGCGATGAGCACCGCCCATGCATAGCCGTAAAAGATGTGGAGCGCCAGCGAGTTGATGACCATCGAGCCGACGAAGTGTGCCGCCAGCACACTGCACCACAGCCGGCTGCCGGTGCGCAGATGGGAAAGCTTCTGCCAGCCCAAGCCGCCGACCAGGCCGATGGACGCCGCACCCAGCGTGATGAGCGGATTGATGGCATAGCCAGCCAGCACGCCGCCGATGATGTCGGCCACCATGCCCACGACGAAACCCGCCCACGGTCCAAAGAGGATGCCCGCCAGCAGCACCGGCAGACTGCCCAGATTGAACCGGACAAAGCCGGTGGAGATGCTCAGCACCCGGGAAAAGACGATGCTCATGGCGATGAGCAGGGCCATCGCCGTCAGGGTGCGCACGGAAATCCTGGATTCGTTTTTCATATCAACTGTCCTCCTGTTTTTCAGGAACTGCGGGGGGAGCAGAAAGAAACGCCCTCCCCTGTGACAAACCGCACAAAGGAGGGCGTGAGTTCAACAAACTTCACTTCCGGACGACGCCGTGCAGACGGCCTCGCCCGCACCCAAGTCCATGCAGCAGCGGGATGCAGGCCATGCACCGCGGGTCTCCCTTCGTCCGCAGCACAACTCCCCGTTGATGCGGCACTTGACGCGCATAGCCTTACTCTGTTGATACTGTTATTATATGCTTTTCTTCGCCCTGTTTCAATCACGGGATGCAACAGGTTTGCTAAAACAAAGCCTCAGAATTTATCACATATGCTCAAAGTCTTTCTTTTTTGGCCCAAACGTGATAAGATGGGTATGATATTGAAAGGGGCTTTCCCGCCCCGGAAAGGATTTTTCACGATGAAATTCAGTGAGATGACCTATACCCGCCCTGACATCGACGCGCTGCTGGCCCGCTGCAAAGAGCTGACCGCAAAGGCAGCTGCCGCTGACAGCGGCGAGGCCCTTGTGGAGGTTTACTACGAGCAGAGCCGCGCCTTCGCCGACTACAACACGGCGGCCAACCTCGCCAACATCCACTACACCTGCGACACCCGCGACGCCTGCTGGAAAGATGAGCAGGACTTCTTCGACGCCAACGGCCCGGCAGTGTCCAACGCCAGCGTCGAGATCAGCCGCGCCTTCCTCGCCAATCCCCATCTGGACGCCCTGACCGAGGCCTTCGGCTCCACCTGCGTGGCCGGCATGAAGAACGCCGTGCTGGGCATGGACGAGCGCACCGTGGCCCTTCAGCAGGAGTACAACGCCCTCGTCAGCTCTTACCAGCAGATCTACGGCGGCGCGCTGGTGGAGCTGGACGGCAAGCAGCTCACCATCCCCCAGCTTGGCCCCTACAAGGAGAGCACCGATGCCGCCACCCGCCGGGCCGCTTATGAGGCCGAGGCCGGTTACTTCGACGCCCACCGCGCCGAGCTGGACGAGCTGTACACCAAGATCGTCAAGAACCTGAACCAGCAGGCTCAGGTGATGGGCTTCCACGACTACAGTGAGCTGTCCTATGTGCGGATGAACCGCATCGGCTACGGCCCCGAGGACATCAAGCGCTTCCGCGACCAGGTAGCACACGACGTCGTGCCGGAGCTGCAGAAGGTCATCGCTCTCAAGAACAAGCGCACCGGCATCCAGCACCCCACTTTTGCCGACCTGCCGGTGGCTTTCAAGGACGGCAACCCCAAGCCCATCGAGGGCTATGACGCCCGGATGGCCGCAGCCCGCACCATGTACCATGAGCTCAGCCCCGAGACGGCAGAGTTCATCGACTTCATGCAGGACAACGAGCTGTTCGACGTCGAGAGCCGCCCCGGCAAGATGTCCGGCGGCTACATGACCAGCCTGCCCTCCTATAAAGCCCCCTTCATCTTCGCCAACTGGAACAATACTTCCGCTGACGTGGATGTTCTGACCCACGAGTGCGGCCACGCCTTCGAGGGCTATGTGGCTGAGCGCGATCCGAAGATCCCCGCCGACCTCGAATGCCCCGGCATGGAGAGCGCCGAGATCCACTCCATGGCCATGGAGTTCCTCACCGCACCGTGGCACCACCTGCTCTTCGGCAAGGACACCGACAAGTACGCCCTGCTCCACGCCGAGGACAGCTTCCTCTTCCTGGCCTACGGCTGCGCGGTGGATGAGTTCCAGCACATCATGTACCAGAACCCCGACCTGACCCCCGACCAGCGCAACCAGACCTGGCTGGAGCTGGAGCACAAGTACCGCCCCTGGATCGATTTCGACAACCTGCCCTTCTATGGCCGCGGTGCAGGCTGGCAGCGTCAGCTCCACATCTACGAATGCCCCTTCTACTATATCGACTACTGCCTGTCCACCATGGCCGCTCTGCAGTTCTTCCTGCTGAGCCTCCATGACCAGAAGGATGCATGGGAGCGCTATCTGCGCCTCGTCCGCCGTGCCGGCACGGCCAGCTACACCGAGCTGTGCGAGACCGCCGGCCTGCAGGTGCCGTTCAACGACGGCTCCATCAAGGCCATCGCCCAGCAGATGAGCCAGTGGATCGCAGAGCATCAGGTCTGATCGCCCTCTCAGGCGCTTCGCACCCTCTCGCCTCCTGCTGGCCGCTGGCCCTGCTATGATGAGCAGCCGCTTTTCTCTTGAAAACACCGGATATATTTTGTATTATATAGGTATATCATGCCATCTGCGGCAAAAGGAGCGGTACTCATCATGCCAGAAAAGAAAACCAGCGGCATCAAGAATTTCTTTGAAGAGTTCAAAGCCTTCGCCATGCGCGGCAATGTGCTCGACATGGCAGTCGGTGTGGTCGTCGGCTCGGCTTTCACCGCCATCGTCAACTCTCTGGTAAACGACATCATCTCCCCCATCATCGGCCTGTTCTTCAACGCCGATTTCTCGGATGTCGTCATCCAGATTGGCGATGTGGGCATCGGCGTGGGCTCCTTCCTCAATGCCGTTATCAACTTCCTCATCGTGGCCTTCGTGCTGTTTTTGACCATCAAGGCCATCAATATGCTGCACAAGAAGCCCGTGGAAGAGCCAAAGGAGCCCACCACCAGGAAATGCCCCTACTGCCAGAGTGAGATCTCTATCAAGGCTGTCCGCTGCCCCCACTGCACTTCGAAGCTCGAGGGCTTCCCCGAAGCAAAGCTGTAATTTTCCCTGTTTTCTCCCCGGCGCTGTCCGCTCTTTGGACGCCGCCGGGGCTTTTTTGTGCCCTTTTTTCGGGGCGCAGAAAAGAAAATCAGAATTTTTTTCAAAAAAAGTATTGCTTTTTCGGGCGAGTCATGGTATTATATCAGAGTCGTCACGACGCAACAGAATATGGACGGTTAGCTCAGCTGGTAGAGCATCTGCTTGACGTGCAGGAGGTCACAGGTTCGA
>OLIY01001506.1_pt1 | contig 15339 bp, 11 predicted proteins | sample 1601431 | NCBI WGS metagenome assembly OLIY01 (sample SAMN04168659, study PRJEB22393) | human gut metagenome | biome: human gut microbiome; feature: stool | host: Homo sapiens | collected 2014-05-12
ATATACCCACGTCTCGCTCCAGACGGTGAACACCTGCTGCTTGTATTCCTCGCCCCCGATGGTCACGGGGTAGGCCGTGGATTTGTTCGCTGTGACGGTCATCCGGGGAGAGAGCATATAGTTGTAGGTAGTGCCCCGCTTGTAGATGTCCTTGGCGGCGGCCAGGATGCGGTTGCCGATGTCCAGCTCGGAGCCGGTGAGCCCCGGCGCAACTTTGAGGTCAGCGATATTCCAATCCGGCATCAGGTAGCACCACAATGCCATTTTGGTGGCATAATACGCCTGGTACTTATTGTCCAGCTCCAGCTCTCCCAGGCTCCGATGGGGGTAGCCGTTGGAGATGATGCCCACCACCTTGGGGTCGCTGGCCTTTTCTTCGGCTAGATATTTGATGCTCTCGCCGGGCCCTACGGTCTGGGGTACGCCGTACTGGTTCGGGTTGACGCAGTACGCAGGAGATTCCTTTTGAGTTCCATCATTGGATTCGTACAAAAAGTAGGTGTATTTTTGTTTTCTGACCGCGCCGTTGATGGAGAGGTAGCCCAGCTCATAGTCACCGTTGTAGATATCGACCTCGCCCAGAGCCTCCTCCTCAGAGCTGGCCGCGAAGGCCGCCGTGGGCAGGATACCGAGTATGGTTACTAAAGCCAGGAACAGGGATATCAGTTTTTTCATGGATGCCTCCTTTAAAATGGTCAGAAGGAGGCCATGAATAAAAATCACCGTCTCCTTCCGATAATTGAGAAACTGATCTAAATATTAAAATTGGGGATTTTCGGGCACAAAAAAATGGGCGTCAAAAGTCCCCTCAAATTGAGGGAAGTTTTGACGCCTCAAATTTCACGGCCTGGACCTGCCAACGGTAGGCCCGTTGGTCCCGGACGCAGGTAAACAAGGTCAGGCGGTTATCCGTGGTGGCGGCGGTGCCTCTGGTGTCCGTCTCCTTTACCTTCTGGACGCTGACCACCTCATAGGTACGGGTGCCGAGCTTGGTAGTCCAGGTAATGGTATCACCTGGCTCCAGAGTGTGCAGGTCTCCAAAGTCATCCCGTACACCCCGGTTGTGGCCTGCAACACAAACATTCCCATCCCAGATGCTGGTGCCGGGGAAGTGACCGGCCCCTTTGGCCAGGGTTCCGCTGTCCGTTCCTTCATAAACCCTGACAGACAGGCCAATGGCCGGGATCTTGAGCGTCCCCAGGTATCCGCCGGAGTAGTAGAGATCGCTTGTGACGGCGGTAAACGATGGGCCGCTCCAGTTGCCGCCGCTGTCCACAGTCGGATAAGTGATGCTCCCTGTCTGAGATACCAGGCCGCCGCCCTCCAACGCACCGGGAACCAGGTTGGGGGTCAGGGCTGTGCCGGAGCCGGGGAGGTAACTGGTGGGTGTGCCGAAGCCGGGCGGGATCAGGGCTGTATTTTTGCTCCGGTCCACGTTGGGGTCCTCATGCTCATAGATGGTGGTATCGCTGGTGGGCCGGGCAAACAGGTAATCGTCCGGGGCGTCCATGGTGTATTCCAGGGCGCTGGCCGGGGTGACGCAGACGGCCGCCAGTATGAGGGCAGCCAGACAAAGGGTTTTCAGCCTCATTTGTTGTACTCCTTCCACTCTTTCTTGGATTTGTACTTTTGAAGCAGGAAGCGGCCCAGGAATACCAGGCCGACAACGCCCGCCCCGGCGGGCAGGACCAGCAGCCAGCGCCAGTCAAAGCCTCCGCCCTCCGCGGCAGGCTGTGGGATGGCGGTCACGGCCTCCTGCTCCTCTGCCAGGCCGAAAACGGCGGTATAGAGCACGGTCCCGCTGGTAGTCTTGGTCACTTCTCCGGCGTAGTCCGCCGTGACGGTGTAGCCGGTGGCGTATTTGCTGGAAGCGGTGCCGGTATAGGTGGCGGCGGCGTTGTAGAAGCCCCCGGCCTCCTGCCATTGAACATCCGCCAGGGTGAGGGTGCGCCCGCTGTCCTCAATAGACTTGGGCACCAGGGACACATCCGCCTCGGAGAGATTGGGATAACTGCGGGTGGCGGAGACGTTCCGGGTGGACGTGGCATAGCCGGACGCCTCCACCTGGATACTGGCGGTGTCCAGGGTGAGGAGGCCGGTATAGCCGTCCTCCGTGACGGCCTCACAGGTGGCGGCCAGCAGGGGCATGATCTCCTCCATGTCCTTGCTCTTGCTATCTAGGGTCACAGTCTCGGTGTAATACTTGCTGTCCGTCTCCGTCTGGTCCTCCTTGACAATATCCAGCAGGGTATAGAGGCAGCCGGACCGCTCAAAGTCCCCGGTGGGGATGAGGGCCGGATCATCCATAGGAGAGAGTTCGTAGGTCTTGCTGATCCTGGGCTCGGCCCGGTCTCCCTCCGTGTACTCCAAAACCTCTACTGGGTAAAGTACGGAGGGGGTGGCTTCGGGAGAGGGCGCCTCGGCGGCCAGCGCCGGGCAGGCCAGGGCACAGGCGGTCAGCACCGCCAGAAACAGGGGCACGGCGCGTTTCTTCATGTGGGTCAACTCCTTCGATCAAAAATGGCCCGAAAACTTCCATCAAATTGATGGGAGTTTCCGGGCAAAGAAAAAAGTCCCCTCAAATTGAGGGGACTTACGGGTTATCGCTCCGGGAGTTTGATGCGGAACATCCGGCAGTAATCCTTCTGGGCCTCCAGTTCACACTCACAAATGAGTTTGATAAAGGCGGCGTCGCTGGGGCCTTGGGCCCGCTGGGCCTGCTGGAGCGCGGTAATGTAGTCATGGCGCAGGATGGGCGGGATGGAGACCACACAGTAGCCCCTGTTTACCAGGATCAGATTCATCAGGAGCCGGGCGGTGCGCCCGTTGCCGTCCCGGAAGGGGTGGATGTCCACCAGCCTCCGGTGGGCGTAGGCGGCCAGCAGGACCGGGTGCGTGGCGTCCTTCCGTTTGTTCAGATCCTCTACCAGCCCGGCCATAAGGCCCGGCACCTCCTCCGCCGTGGGCGGGATATATTCCGTGCCGGTGATGAACACCTGGCCCTCCCGGTAGCGTCCGGCGTGCTCCGGGTCAACGCCGCCGTAGAACAGGGCGTGCAGGTGGAGTATATCCTCCTCCTGGAATTGCAGGGGCCCGCCCCTGGCGGTCTCCAGCATATAGTCATAGGCCCTGGCGTGGCCGGTGGCCTCGTAGCAGTCCCGGATGGGCTTGCCGCCCACGGTGATACCGTCCTCCAGGAGCACCTTGGTCTCAGAGAGGGTGAGGGAATTGCCCTCCAGGGCGTTGGAGGTATAAGTCATGCCGATGCGGAAGTAGGCGTCCAGCTCCTTCACCTCGTCCGGGGTGAGGGGGCGGCGCTCCCGTATAGCCTGGGCGTATGCGTCAATACGGTCTAATAAAGCGTTTCCGCTCATGCAGTCACCTGCCTTTCAGAGAAATTGTATGAGATAAATTCTATGAGAATAATTATATCATGCGGAGTGGAAACAGGCAACGGGAAACCTGGGGGCCAAAAGTCCCCTCAAATTGAGGGGACTTTTGAGCGGCGAGCCCCGTCTGCGGAGAGGCCGCGGGAGCCGCACCCGTTCCCCACACTGGCAAAAGCCGCCGTTAGGCGGCTTTTGGGGCGTCCTCCCCTTGGAGACCGCATAATCCGGCGGACGGCCCCGGTCAAGGCCCGCCCAGTCCGCAGACTGGGCGGCTCGCGGGCGATTGCCCCGGCAATCGCCCGGCCTTGACGGGGGACGGCGGGCGGATTAGTCTCCCCCACGGGGAGACGCCCCCGGTCTGCGGCCTTACCGGCTGTGGCGCTGGGGCGGGATGCGGCTTCTCTGCTGGGGGGTGATGTTCCGTTCAATGGAGCCGCCGAACTGCTTGCTCATCCCCTGAATTTGGTCCAGGGCGCTCCGCCGCTGCTGGGGGTCCCAGCCCTCGTACAGCTCCTCCAGACGGGACAGGTCCGGCGTGTCCCGCTTGATGCCAAACTGGCGGCACAGGATGTAGGAAATGCTCTGGGCGTCCAGGTCCACCTCCTCATGGTCATAGTTTGGGTTGGCCCCCTTGGCGTGGATGCGGGAGTGGGCCACCTCAGCGGCGATGGCCGCAAATGCCTCGCTGTCTGAGAAAGCGGGATTGACGGCCAGCTCCATATTTTTGCTGTCATAGTAGGCGGCCACGGGCAGGTCGTGGTCGGTGGCCACGGGAACGACGGAGTAGTTGAGGATGGCGCGCAGGGCAATGCTCATTTCCTTGCTGTCATCCCTCAACTGCACTTTCTTCGGTTCGCGTCCCTGGGTCTGGCGGATGTCGTAGGCGTCTGTGAGACGATACCCCCGGCCCAGGGTATTCCGGGCAAAAATCTTGACTCCTTTGCTTCGCTCTTGGTCTATCACGCCCCGATTCAGGGTTTTCCACCGTTCCGCCGTACCGAATACGGTGGCCTCCGGGTCCTGGAACATGACCAGGGCGATGTTGCCTGCGCTGTATGTTGGGTTATCCCCCTGCATATCCAGGTACTTCACATACAGTTCCGGATTGCTGGTAATCTCCTCCACTCCGGCATCTTGCAGGGAGATGGTGTTCTCCCGGTCCGCCTGCATTTCCGCCCTCCATTGGGTGTCCTGCTGGGACTTTTCAGCGATGATTGCTTCCAAATTTGCCATAATGATGTTCCTCCTAAAACATATTCATCTTGATTTTGGTACAGTTTTTCCTTTGACCTGTGGGGCCCTGCCAGTCTCCCGCATCCCTTCCGACGCCGCCCGCAGGGCCTCCAGGCGGGACTTGACGGATGGTTTCTCAGTAGTCTCCGTCGTCCTCGTATCCGTACTCCTCGTCTGCCTGGCTGTCGAGCCACTCCCGCGCTGTGGTGAGGAGTGCTCTGGCCGAGCGCGGGGGGCGGCTTTTTTTGGCGCTTCTTCCTCTTGCTCTTTGGCGGGGGCCGGGTAGCCCCTCTGTTCCAGATAGTGGTTGACCAGCGGCACATAGTCCACATTGGTCACAAGATCCACGATCCCGCTGGTGGAACGGGTATCTTTAATCACGGAGAACAGCACATTTTTCTTGGCGTAGGCCCGGAAGTCCTCCAGGTCGCTCTCTTTGATGTGAAAGGTCTTGAGTTCCCGGCCCGTTTGAAGCAACCGGGCCATGTTGGCCTTGCCGTAGAGTTTTTTGTTGTTTTGGGACAGGGCCAGCAGAAAGGCGGCCAGGTTTTTGCTCCCAGCCGCCAGCATTTTAACAGCAGCCTCGGTGAGTTGGATGCTCTCCTTTACCATCAGGTCAGCCACTTCACCGCTGTTATCCATTTTCTTCACCTCCCGGTTTTCAAATATTGAATGACCTCCAAAATGGAACAATACTGAACTTTTTGGAGATACCGCTTTCTCAGCAACTTCAAGCGCCGCTTCCGCTGGGGCCCGGTAAGGGCGGAAAACGCCTCCACGTCGCGGGCCGCCCCCCGATAGTCCAGCAGGGTCACGCTCCCCCAGGGCTGTCCGCCCATAAACTTCTCCACATGAAGGAAGAGGGCGAGCACCGGCCACCCGGCCCGGTCCTGAAAGGCCAGCCAGCACAGATTTTCATAACTGCCCGGCTCATAGACACGGGGCGGGTCAAACAGCCAGGACCTCTCACGCCGGGCCAGAAACAGATAATCCGCCACGCCGCCCTGTTGCAGTTTGAGCAGATCCAATTCAAGGCTCCCTGCCTCGGTGGGCTGATAGAGCGGTATCAATCCCAAAATGGCGGTCAGGTCCGCGTGGAGCAGTTTTTTCATAAGGACGCCTCCTTACATGGTCTGGGCGCTGGGCTTCCACCGCCGCCCGGACCTTGGGGATGTCGCCCTCAATGCGGGCGCATAACTTCAAGTCCTGGCGCAGCGCCCGCAGGTGTGTGGTGATTTGTTCAATCTCTGCCTGGATTTCCCCGCCTCCGTCTCCCCGCCGCTTCTGCCGGTATAACTGTCCGCGCCGTTCTGTGAGGGCGTCCATCTCCGCCTGTATCGCGTCATACTGCATGGAGAGCTGGGCCGCTGTCTCGATGTGGTTTTTACGGAGATACCGGAATTGCTCTTGATAGCGGTCCAGTTTCAGCAGTTCCTCCCGCATGGAGAACGCCGCCCGGTTTCCCGGACGGCGTTTCGGGTATGCCCCCAGCAGGCAGAGGTATTTGAAGCAGAGGGCTTGAAAGCCCGTGAGTTTCCTTGGGCGGCGGGGCATCCTGCCTCGCACCCGATACCGGCGGCCCGGCTCCAGCAGATGGAAAAAAGTAGTGGGGGGAGTGTCCGGCGGGGCCTCGCCGGAGCGGACGGCGGCAAGCCTGGCCTGTATGTCCGCCTCGGTATAGCCGTCTTTCAGGCTGTCCAGACGGATATACCCTTTTCCACCGGGGGCCTGGAAATTAGTATTTACAGCTTTGATTTCTAACTTGGATTCGCTGCTTTCCGTATCATTGCATCCCGCTATTGCTACGATGCAAAGTACAAATAAGAATATATTAAAAAGCTTTCTCATAATCGTATTAATTACTTTCGTTTTCTTTTACCATTAAGATTGAGTTATACCAGCTCCAGTAACCCATTAGTCCGGAGGTTGAATATTCATCAGATGAATAAGCCCAGATTATCAATGATGTATTTTCCTGGCTTGCTTTATCCGCAAAGTAAAAAGTGAAAGGGTTGCTGTTTTCCGTCACATTTACCAATCCGCTGCGTAGGCGTGATGGCAGACTTAATTCTGTGTGGGCATAGCCTTCCACACCTGCCGCGCACGCAAAGTAATAAGACGAGGAAGAAGTCGAACTTATACTTTGTGAATCTAAGACCAGTTTTCCGCTGGCTTTGTCATACTGGAGGGTGAAGTTGAATCCGCCAATACTTTTCAGTGTATAACTTTCTCCTCTGACTTTAGGAGAGATGGTTACAGATTGCGAAGTTGCCCCTTCGTCATAATCGTCAATTGTTGCAGTGTAGGTACCGATATAGTCTTCATATTGTAGATAGTTTTCGGGATAATATTCTTTAAGTACGATGTCAGTTGCTCCTGCGTCGGTACAAACAAATAGTCTGGACTTTCTATCCCATTTGAAGTTTTGGACTTCAAGTCCGTTGACATTGTACGGGGATTGTAACTTTAATCCTTTTTCTGTATAGATGTAGGGTAAACTTCTTGCACTGCTATAATCGGCGCTGTAAGCGGAGAATGTAGCCATTGTGCCATTGTTGCGTATAAAGTAATTCAGTACTTGTCCGCCTTTCTCCATGCGGTATGTATTTAGAAAAGCATCTTTCTCAATGTTAATAATATCTTCAATCTGAATACGCCATGGTATATCTTTGGGCATAGGCGTCATCTCCATTATGTTTTTGTATTTTTTTCCTTGCAGAATTACCTTGTCGGGAGTTGCGCTCATTATAATAAACTCGTAATCCCCTCCTAGGTTCATGTTCAGGCCTAAAGGACCTGAAAACATATGGATCAGTGGGTTGTACGAATCGAAAGTGAGCATTGTGCTTTGTTCCGATTTTACTTGATACAGAGAGGTTATTATAGTTCCCGGTTTATAGCTTTCTGCGCCTGTTTCCGAAGCCATTTCTACCTGCTTCCCGTCAAATTTCATTAGTAAAGTGACTGCACCTGCAGAATAGTTGCTTCCTATGTAATATTCCAGTTTCCAGCCGTTCGGCACATCTTTAAGAATCTCCTGGCATTTGATTACATCGGCTGTGGCTCTATTGGCAGATGATTCGTCGAATATTTCTTCTTCGGAGAAAAGACAAGATTGCAAAACAATGCAGGCCAATGCCAGAAGTGTGTATATGGATAGATATTTCTTCATAATTTTCATATTTTATTCAATAATACTTAAGTCTACATAGCCGTTTGCTATGTCATCCTGGCGTCGTAGAACAATCTCGCGTAATTCGTCCAGATTGATTCCCCAGGTTTGTTCCATATAACTATAGACTATTTCGAATTTCTGCTTTATGAGTGCACGGCCGTTTTCACCGGCATTTTGCAGCATGTTATTCCAGTAGTCTTTGGTATTTGTGACATACACTGCGATGTTCTCCACAAAATCTTCACGTGATTCACTCATTGCATAAGGAGTGACAAATCCTTGTTGCCATGCATTGCGGTCGGCTCCCACCATATACCAGTCGCTACCGATGTAGGCATTTTCCGTAATACGGTCAAAGGCCGGATCGTAGTTTTTAGTTTGATGCAGAATATGTGCGAACTCATGGTGCATTGTCTGGAAATAGTAGTCGTTTAACAGGTTAATATCTATTTGGTCGGGATTGATGTCATTTACATTGTATAATGTAATTTTCATGCCGCCTTCAGCTGTTCCTAATACCATAGTTCCATTGTCTTCATAGGCGGGGGAACCGATAAAGTGGATTGTCTTAGGAATATATTGGCGTAAGAAGTTCGGATTGCCTGTTGCTTCATCGTATGCTTCCAGCCACACATGTTTGATAATTTTAGCCAGTACTACAGACTTTTTGTATTCGGCAGGTGCTAATATGTGTGTCATGTCGCTCTCGTTATCTTCCATGCGATATTTTAATGCAATGTTGTATGGATGGGTATAATTGCCTAATATCCACTTGTCGAATGGGTTACGATCTACTTCTTCTGTGGAGAAAATGCTGTTTGCTTTGTCTACGTCTTCGTCATTGTTGCAAGCACCCAGTCCACAGGTCAATGTCATGATTAAACTGTATATGATGTATTTCTTCATATTTTTTTCCTCCTAAAGTTATTTAGTCATTTCTTGGATTTGGTTGCATACCTGCTGTAATGACACTGGCCGGTAGCTGAATTGCACGTCTGGGGTCATTCGTGTCCATCTTGTCGGTGATATTCACCAAGGTATAACCTTCATAATAGCGGCGGTAGATTATAATGCCATAGCGTTTTATATCTTGCCATCTAAGCCCCTCTTCTAAGGTTAACAGACGTCTTGCATGTAGAATACAATGTATTAGATTCTCCTGCATTCCTTTTTCTACTACAAAATCCGGATGCAATTCCTTTTTTACTGTCGGAGCTTCCGGTGTGTAATATTTTAGTCGGGCATAAAAATCATTGATTGTCTCCTTGGTCAAAGTTTGGGTGTTTTTTGTAAAGGCTTTCTGCCAGGCATCTATATCAGCGGCAGCTTCGTCATAACGTTTTAGTAACGTGTAGGCTTCAGCTCGGCAAAGCAATGCTTCGTCGGTGGTAAAAGCAGGATACAGCATGTAGCCGATCCAACTGTTGCCCGACGTGAATTGCTGATAGATAACTAAGCGGCGGAATCCGTTCTTTATAGAGCCACCGGGTGAAAATGGGATCTGATGATAACTTGACTGATCTCCCCATGGACCTTCGGATTTACAACTTTCCGAAGCAGTAATATTGTTCATGCAATATCTTTCGCAGTTGGCATAACCCGGATCGGAAACCAATGGCCAATATGAAGCTGCTGATATTACCATTAGATTGGCACGGTTATCTGCATCTACATAAGCGTTCGGCTGTATATTCTTGTTGGGAGATAAAGCTCCTAATGCAGCCCAGTCACGTAAATATTGGGACGCATTATTACCGAGTACTATATTGGCATAATTGATAACTTTCTGACAGTTGGAAAAATCCGGTTGTGTATAATATAGATAAAAGCGGGCTGCAAATGCATAAGCGGCCTTCTTATTAAAATGATATTTTACCCGTGAGTAAATATTGTCATCAATTAAAGGCAGTCCTTCTTCTAAATCGGCTGCAATATTTTCGTATACTTCAGCAACTGTTCCGCGTGAGTATTGTGGATTTACAGATGTTTCCGGTTCTTTTATGTAAGGTATACCCAAGTCTTTGTCTCCATTTGTACCATACGCTTTGCAGAATGTGGTAGCTAATACAAAATGATTGTATGCACGGCATATCAAAGCTTCGCCTTTTTGGGCTGATAATGATTGAGGATTTCCCATCTGCTCAATAGCCGCCAAGGCTTGGTTGGCTGATGCAATCGAGTTATAACAGTCATTCCATAAAGCATGAGGAGAGTCCTGATTTTCTTCAGTCGTTTGTTGCCAACGGTACAAATGTTCGTTTAATCGGAAAAGGTAGCTGTATGCTCTGCTATTTTCATCGATATTGTCACTGTAAAATTCTCCTATGTGGCAGTTGGTAGTCATAGGATATGCAGATACCAGAACTTTAGTAATACTTTCTTCAGTAGTCAATTCGGTTCGGTTATCCGGCATTTCATCTAAAAAGTCACTACAGGAAGTTGTTCCCAAGCATAGAGCTGAAATGAGTGTTGTATATAAGACGTTTCTGTATTTCATCATTTTTATAATTATCTGAATGGTTAAAATCCTAATCTAAGAGTCAATGTAAACTGACGAGGTACAGGGGAGGCTACTCCACCGGTATTGAAGAATTCCGGGTCCTGTCCGTTGAGTTTTTTATCTGCATAAATCAGGAATAAATTGGTAGCCTGAAGTTTCAAAGATAAATTAGATATCTTTGCTGGTGCAATCCATGATTGGGGGAAGTCATAGGACAAGGATATTTCCTTCATACGGATAAAGTCTCCCTTGGCAATTCGTTCTGTAGAATAATTGTAGGCATTATATGCATACATTAAATCTTTATTATCTTCATATTGGCGTTTCGAGATAATAGCGGGGATATTCGTGCGTTTCTCATCACCTGGCACTGTCCAGCGATTCTTGAATTCGCGTGGCATAGAAGATAAGTCACTGTATTGATAGCTGAAACATGGATTCAAACGTACTACATTACCAAATGAATAGGTGATGAATACATTCAGTTTGAATGCTTTATAAGTGAAAATATTACCAAAACTTCCTGTTATGGTAGGATCAGTAGGACCTTCATATTTTAGGTAGTCTATGTTGTCACGTGTCTGAAAATCAATATCGGTACTGGTTATTTTTCCATTGATATTATACATCGGGATACCATTTGAATTTAGGCCGACAAATGGAATGGAAAACAAACCACGTACCGGGTAACCCTGACGGGCAAAACCGTAACCTGAAACTAAATCCATTACGCTGGAACGGGCATTCAGTTCTGTAACTTTATTTTTTGCTTTGGAAAAGATGAAGTCTGTATGCCATGAAAAGTTTTTCGACTGGATATTCTTACTTGAGATGGTGAACTCGATACCATGTGATTTCATGGAAGCTATATTGGCATATTTGTAGATAGAACCGCCTACTCCTTGTGTCGGGGTAATACCAATCAGGTCATAGTTGTTGCGTTTATACCAGTCGATCGAAAAATTGATCCGGTTGTCTAAGAATCCCATGTCGGCACCGATGTTCAACTCATGCTTTTTTTCGTAGGTTAATTCACTGTTTTCAGGATCAGATACATAAAGTCCTGTTTCCTGTCCGCTGGTGAAAGGACGAAATGGTGAATAACTAGTGATTATGGCATGTGAGTTGGTCACATATTCCGGTCCTCTATCGGCTGTTAAAGAGTAGGATGCTTTGAATGTTAAGTGTGACAGTACAGAGCTGAATGTCTTGAAGAAATTTTCTTCATGTACATTCCATGCTCCTGACATATTCCATGTAGGAAGCCAGCGGGAAGAACGGCTTTTTCCCATGCGATTGGTGCCTTCATAGCGGAATGTTCCGTTTACTGTATAACGTCCATCATAAGAATAAGTTGCGTTGGCAAAGCCTGCTACACTTCTTGTTGTTGTATGGTTTAATCCATAATAGCTTTCACCGGATTCAATGCCCTTCTTGAAGAATTCATATACATACGATGGTATTTCACCCATTGTATATTGCATTCCCCATCCTTGAAAATAATTTTGCATACGTTTCAAATCATTTACTTCCATACCGGCGAAAAGATTGGTTATATGCTTTTCTGCAAATAAATGATTCCAGGATGCTGTGGCACGGAAGTCTACCCCCAACATACGATAGTCCTTACGCTGGTAAATACCTCCTTCCGGTAGTATACTGATAGGCAAAGCATACGGATTATCCGGATTGGTATACAATAAGTTGTTTTCGTCACGAATGGTAGCGTCGTCCATTCCTGTGCGATAAGCGGTTGCCTGATTCGAGTGATCTTTGATATTGTGTTCTTGTGAAGAAGCCTGATATCTGACTGCTCCTAATGCACTTAGCTCTAACTCCGGAAGTGCTTTCCATTTTATTTCTCCTTGAAACTTAACATCAGCTACATTCAAATCCATATAATTGTTATCCAATTCATGGAGGATATTGAACGGTGCATAGTTGGCTGTATAGTCAACTGTTGGATCTAGTGCACGTGATGTATTTAGTGCATACGAATAGGGATTGATGTCAAACTGACGGGTAACTTCTCCACTTGCTGCATTAACCTCTGAACTTAGTGTCCCGGGGGCTTTCTGTTTACGGTAGGAAGCACTGGAGATCAGGTTTATAGATAAATTCTTATATATATTATATGTTGTATTTAAATTAGCAGTATAACGTTTTACTTCGCTTTGTTTATACCATCCCGGATCTGACATCGCACTTAATGAAGCATAGAATGAAGACTTTTCAGTTCCGGAAGTGATACTGACCGAATGGTTTTGTGTAACGTTGTTGGAAAATAAGGTATTGAACCAGTCGGTATTTCTCATTTCCGCTTCGCGCAGGTAAGCATTACGTGCTTCCGGCGTGTTGGCAAGTCCGAATTGTCCTGTAGCCGGGTTATATTGATTGATTAATTGATACATACGTCCATATACACCACTATCTTTGGCACGGTAAGTATCGCTGTTATTAAGCCATCCTTTCTGCTCCATCTCTTTGTAGATTCCCATTTGTTCCTGCGAATTCATAATGTTGAATTCTTTATAACTGGGAATCATACGGGTTGTAAATTCACCGGTATAGCTCATTTTGCTAACGCCGGCTTTTCCCTTCTTGGTTGTTACTACAATAACCCCTGCCATGGCTCGTGCGCCATAGATAGAGGTTGCTGATCCGTCTTTCAATATTTGAAAGCTCTCGATATCATCTGAATTCAACCCGGCAATGGCTGAACTGATTAGCGTCTCTGCATCTCCTGAAGATAAGTCATCCGGACCTACGTCAATAGCATCCTCCATGATGACTCCATCTACTACCCATAATGGCTTTGAACTACCGAAAATAGATGTGGCACCGCGTACCCGGATTTTCGGGGCAGTACCAAACGTGCCGGAAACATTTTGTACAGATACGCCTGCGGCGCGTCCTTCAAGTCCACGGCTGATATCAGGCAAACCATCTAGTTTCACTTCATCTGCGGACAATTGTTTGGTTGCTCCTGTAAACAGGCGTTTATCCATTTTTTGCATACCTGTTACTACTACTTCTGATAAAGTTTGTACATCAGGCATTAATGTAACATTCATAGTTGGGGTAGGAGTCAGATCTTGTGGCTTCATTCCTATATAAGAAAATTGTAACAGGGATTTATTGGATACATTTTCTATCGAAAACTTTCCGTCTATGTCTGTTAATACACCGGACTTGCTTCCCTTGATGACAACAGTTGCACCGATGAGAGGCTGTCCGTCATCACCGGAAATTACCACTCCTTTTACATTGAATACTTTCGCTTGTTTGGAAGGACCTTTGGAAGTAATTGTGATAAATTGATCTTCAATATGGTATTCTAGTGGCTTATTGGCTAAGATAATATCGAGAGTCTGCTCTATACTCTTATCTTTGACAGAGCCGGAAACGGTGAATTTCTTGACATCGTCATACGTAAATAGGATTTTGTAGCCGGAGAGTTTTTCCAGACGTTTAAGTACGGATGGCAATCGTTCGTTGCTAATCTCAATCGTGATTTTCTTTTGTGATTGCGTTTGAGCATTAACTTGGTAAGGCTGGAAGCACAATACGCATAGAAAACACACAATAAATAAGTTCCAATTATTTCTCATACGTTTGTTTTTAATAACACTATTTGGATATGTTTATATAACTAATGCGTATGAGAAAAGAAAATGGATACCCCTTTTGCGATTTATTTTTTAATAAAAGTGATATTTTGTTGTTTATTGCATAGATTTGTTATACTTATGCAATAAAAACCTAGTCTATGGTAAGCGTATTGCCTTGCAAGGTGACAGTGACTTTTTTCATTCTGTTAAGCAATGAGATTGTATGCTCTAAATCTTTAGTGCGATCGGATATGAAATGCATTTTATATGTCATTGCTTCTTTGTTTCTGAATTCTATGTTTACATTGTACCAGCGTCCTAAGTTTTGCATAATATCTTTCAATGTAATATTGTCAAAATAGAAATAGCCGTCTTTCCAATAGACGTAAGAGTCTAAGTCTACTTCTGTTAGAACGAAATTTCCATCAGATTGCAGGTGTGCGTCTTCTCCCGGATATAGTCGGGTATATGATCCTCCTTTTGTGTTACTTACTTCTACTTTCCCGTTAATAAGTACTACATGAGTATCTTCGGGAGTATAGCTACGTATATTGAATTCCGTGCCGAGAACGCGGGTTTGGACTGTCTTGGTTTTTACAATAAAGGGATGCTTGGCGTCTTTGGCCACCTTGAAATAAGCTTCGCCTTCTAAAGTAACGATACGCTCGTTGCCAATAAAGGCTGTAGGGTAAACAAAATTACTATTAGCATTCAGCCAGACTTCTGTGCCGTCACATAATACCACTTTGAAACTTTCACCTCGTGGTACGGTAAGTACATGTGTCTGTGTAGTTGTTGAGATGACTTGCCTATAATCCAGCTCTTTTTTTTCAGACTTTGCGATGGCGGTTTTAGGCAGGACTTGATTGTTTGACTGCGGTTCGTCTAACACAACTTTTTCTCCGTCATCTTTTTGCAAAACAATATGTTGGGGAGTAGTATCAGCAGTGAATACAGTGATTGGTTCGAGTGCAGGGGTTGTCAGGCTATTAATTAAATAGTAACTCCCGAATAGAACGGTAATCATGGCGGCTATTCCGATAGTTATCTTCCAGAGATTGGAACGCATTCGTGTTGAATGTTGTTTTTTCTTAAATCGCTCCAATTCCATTTCTACATTAGGAAGCTCTATTCCTCCTTTTTGTTGTAGGAAAAGACTACTATCCATGATGTCGCGACAAGCTTGCAGGACTTCTTTATCTTTAAGCATCTCCTGCAGCTGTTCGTCGTTTATCTCTGAAGAACTCTCCATGATGTTGAGCGCCTTCTCTACAGATTCATCTGTATTATTTATATTGTCAATATCTTTATTCATCACTGTTTGACTGTATCATACTTATTTATATTACGTTTAATCATAAAATAAAGATACCTGATTTATGATTTTTTTGCACATTCTTCACGTATCACCTGTAATGCTTTCACAATATG
>OLIY01001523.1_pt1 | contig 15164 bp, 11 predicted proteins | sample 1601431 | NCBI WGS metagenome assembly OLIY01 (sample SAMN04168659, study PRJEB22393) | human gut metagenome | biome: human gut microbiome; feature: stool | host: Homo sapiens | collected 2014-05-12
ATTTCTTTAATCCTGCAATATAATTATGTTGTTCTAATTGTTGAGAGGTCTGTTGCTTTTCTTTTTTTTGCTCGCGCCGATATTCTTTTGGCAGCATTCCATATTCTTTTTTTAAAAGAGTTACAAAGGCATGACTATTAGGAAATCCGCTGTCAATCGCTACTTCATCAATATTTTTATCTGTTATGGAAAGTTCCTGCATCGCATGCATAAGGCGGTATTGATTCAGGTAGCTTAGAAAATTCATCCCAAAATAGTCAACGAAGAATTTTGAAAGATAGGGAACGGACAAATGAACTTCATCGGCAAGTTCTTTTAAGGTTATGTTTTCTGTATAGCGCTGTTGGATTAATTGTGATATTTCTGCTATCCGGATAGCGTATTTGTGGTTTTTCTTTTCATTTGCAGTCGATAATTTTACACGGAAATGAAGGTACATAATATCCATAACATTATAGATATATGACCAGTTGCGAAGTTCGTAGCCATCTTTTTTGTCCACATTTGTTTTGATGATGTGAGCAATCAGAGAGCGTAATTGTGCAATTGCTTCCTGATTATCCGACATGGGACTAATACAGAAGAAGCGGGGATGTGATGGAACCGGCAGAATCTGTTCAAATAATGTTTGATTAAACAGAACGGTTATGATGACACAATTGACACCATGTAGTTCATGAAGTGTAAGTGGATTGATGCAAAAAATATCATCTTCCCTGAGACTGTACATATGATCATCAAATTGTAATGTACAGCTTCCGGAAACAATCATGGACAATTCAAAATAATCATGCATCTGTTGGCGGATATGATCAAATCGCTGCATCGTACACCGGATCGGCATGTGTACATCGTTATCGGAAATAAGATAGTAGTTCTCTGACATAAAATTCCTCCATTTCATATAAAAAGGTAACTATATTGATTAAAACATATATGCAATACAAAAATCAATAAAAACATAGGATTTTTAATCTATTTTTTAGAGGCGAGACTAAATTTAAGGTAAACGTATAGAAAAAAGAAAAACACATTAAAAAAATGAGTGAAACAGATAAAAAACAAAATCACATAAAAATTAACAAAAATCTATAATAAGCATAAAGACGAGGTGATAAAAATGAGTGAACCAATTTTAACAGTTGCAAATATGAATAAGAAATTTGGAAGTACAGTGGCTTTGAATGATGTATCACTGACTGTATATCCGGGAGAAATAAGAGGACTCATTGGAGAAAACGGATCGGGAAAGTCAACGGTTACTTCTATTGTAGCAGGAATGCAGGAATGTGACAGCGGTGCGATGACATTTCAGGGACAGAGCTGGAAGCCGCTTAGCATGATCGATGCACTTCACAAGGGAATTGGAATGATTGTTCAGGAGAGCGGAACAATACCGGGGATTACGGTAGCTGAGAATATTTTCCTTGCGGAGTCTGAAAAGTATAAGAATAAGTTCGGCCTGATTAATCGTAAGAAAATGAATGCGGATGCGACCAGGGTGATGAAAAATATCGGTGTCAATGATGTAACAGGCGAAATGCTTATGCAGAAGCTTGATTTTCAAACCAGAAAGCTTGTAGAGATTGCTAAAGTTGTGATGAAAGAACCTCAGATTCTGGTAATCGATGAGACGAGTACAGCATTATCACATGACGGAAGAGAAATTTTATATGACATTATGAATCGCTTCCGTAAAGAAAATAAATCAGTGATTTTTATTTCGCATGATCTGGATGAAATTATGGAAGTCTGTGATACGTTGACCGTTCTTCGAGATGGCAAGATTATCCGGACATTTGAAAAAGCAGAATTTGAGGCCGGAGCAATCCGCGCGAGCATGATCGGAAGAGAGCTGCAAGGTGATTATTATCGAAGTGACTTTCAGGCAAGTTCACAGCCGGAAGTGGCATTGGATGTAAGAAATCTGGTATATGAAGACCGGTTAAAAGGGATTTCATTTCAGGTGCATAAAGGAGAAATCGTTGGAATCGGTGGATTGGCACATTGCGGAATGCATTCTCTTGGAAAGGTTTGTTTTGGAGCATTAAAGCCGGAAGAGGGAAGCGTTACGGTGGAAGACGGAACAATCATTGACAGTCCGGCAATTGCAATGAAGAAACGTGTGGGTTATGTATCGAAGGACAGAGATGTTGAGTCGTTATGTCTTAATGCAAGTATTGAAGATAATATTTCAATTGCAGGAATGAGTGAATTTGCGATCAATAATTTTCTGATTCTGAAAAATCGAGAAAAAAAATATGTGAATCATCAGATTGAAGAATTGTCCATCAAATGTGCGGGAAGAGATCAGTCAGTATCACAGCTTTCCGGAGGAAATAAGCAGAAGGTTGTATTTGGAAAATGGATTGGATGTGGAAGTGAAATCCTTATTCTGGACTGTCCGACACGAGGCGTGGATATCGGTGTAAAACAGGCAATGTACCAGCTTATGGTGAGATTGAAAAATGAGGGAAAATCAATCCTTATGATCAGTGAGGAATTACCGGAACTGATTGGAATGAGTGATCGGATTCTAATTATGAAAAATGGTGAGGTCTCTGCGGAATTTGAGAGAAGCGAAACTCTTTCTGATGCACAGATTATTGAATATATGATTTAGGAGGCAAAAAAGAATGACGAAAAATAAAAAAATGATGATAAGTGCGTTGCCTTTTGTAGCACTTGTCGTATTGCTTGCAGTATTTTGTGGAATTGTAAGCAGTAAAGGATATCGTCTGGATATGTATATTAAGATTGTATTTAATGAAGGGATTGTATTATCAATTGTTGCAACAGGTGCAATTTTTATTTATACACTGGGTTCATTTGATATCAGCCTAGGAGCCGCAACGCTTTTTGCGGCCACGCTGGGAGTACTTACCTATAATGCAACTGAAAATTTTGCGTTGATGATTATCGTGATTTTATTAGCAGGAATTGTTTGCTCACTGGTCAATTCAGTGCTTGCGTCCATATTTCATATTCCGGTGTTTGTTACAACGGTAGCAATGATGTCCGTGTTATCCGCGATTGCATCGCAGATTATTACGACAAAAGGTGGTGCGGTTGGTGGAATCAGTATTCCAAGCGAGGTTGTAAAACATCTGGATAACTCGGCATTTAAGATTGGAGTTCTGGTAATCTGGGTTGCGATCTGTGTATTTGTTTTTGATTATACAAAGTTTGGAAGAAGAGAAAAATTTGTAGGTGGAAACCCAATCTGTGCGCAGCTTTCCGGTATTAAATATAACACATATGCAATATTGGGCTTCCTTTTGGCGGGAGTAGGAGTAGGAATCGGTGCATTTATGACATTGGTATATACACCATCTGTTACAACAACGACAGCCGGGGATATTGGAATGAATATTATGGTTGCAATTGTATTTGGAGGAATGCCGATTTCAGGTGGTGCCAGATCAAAGATTTACGCGGCAGTTGTTGGAGGATTCTCTTCGTTCGCAGACTTTACCGCGATAAAACAAGAATTTAACACATTGTGTGTTAAAGATAAATTTTAAAAGAAAACAGGGAGGAAGAAATTTATGAAACGAACAATGAAAAAAATGTTAAGCTTTGGTCTTGTTGCAGCTATGTCTCTGACAATGCTGGCCGGATGTGGAAACAGTAAGGATGCAACAAATGATACAAATGTTTCAAATGGACAGGAGGAAAAAAAGCCGACAGGAGATGTCAAGATTGGTGTTCTGGTTCAAGATGTCAGTGGTGAGGAAGCATTAGGATTCCGTTCTTACTATGAGAATTATATTGCGGATCAGTATGGTGTAACATTTACTTACACAGACGAACTTAAGGATGCTGCAAGTGAGAAATCTGCAATTGAGAAGTTTGCTTCTCAGGGATATCAGGCAGTCATTTCTTTTTCAAGCAATGATCGTGCATTACAGATTGAAACATGTGAGGAAAACAAGATTTATTATGCAGTTGCAGCAGGAACACTTGATCAGGAACAGTTTGAAAAATATAAAACAGATGAATATTTTCTTGGACAGGTGGGTCCGAGTATGGATACCGAATCCAATGCACGTATATCGTACAGCCGGCGTACTTGCAGGACTTGGACTTTCTTATGGCGGAGCGACAACTGAAGAGGATGTAGTTGGTTTGATTTTTGCTGATCAGGGTATAGATTTGTCAAAGATTTCAGGAGATATCAAGATCGTATCTTATTTACAGGGATATGGTGATACAACAACAGACGAGATCAATGCAGCCATTCAGGCGGCTCCGGAAGCATTCATCTCTGTCGGAATGGCAACAACATTCTTTACACAGCAGTTGAATGCAGCAGGTATTGAGTTTTCTGATATTGATTCCTTTACCAAGAGTAATGGAGAGGCAATCACAAACGGAAAGCTTGTATATCTTGCTGGAAAATATTCATCATCGGTAGGACCTGCTTTTGCATTAGTGATGAATGCAATCAATGGGAATGTAATTCGTGATGCGCAGGGAAATGCTGTGTCACTCAGCCAAAATTATCAGGTAGCAACAGATAGTGAGACATTTGATAAATTTTACAAGAATGATAATGGTGATAACCCGATTTACAGTAGGGATACATTGGATCAAATTATTGGTGATACAGTTACTTTTGATACTATCAATGAGGTGGTTGCATCTAATTAACTTGTTTTTTATTATTTGGTCGCGGCTTCTTAAAGAAGCCGCACCCTCTCCCAATAGATGAATTTATTACTTTCATCTATTGGGAGAGGGTATGAAAAATTATCCTGTAAAAAGAAAGGAGAAGATAACATGAAAAGTAAAAACAGACTTTGTATAAAAAATTTAGCAGGAGCACTTGCCATACCGGTACTGGTGGCTATTTTGTTACAGGGTATTTGTATGGCAAAAGGAAAAACAATGATCATGAATATGACAAGCTTTGACAATTTTGTTGTCTATATTGCAATTGTTATGATCACAACTATCGCTTTGTCCATCAATCTTAACAGTGGACGTTTTGATTTCTCTTTGGGATCAATGGCATTGCTTTCCTCTGTGATTGGTGCAAAGATTACATATTCGTTTTTAGGTGGAGGTCAGGGCAGTGCACCGATAATGCTGATGCTTACTATTTTATTTGGTATGCTGCTTGGACTGATTTCCGGTGTTTTGTATGTGGTTTTACATTTGCCACCAATTATTACGTCTCTTGGTGTAACACTGATTTATGAAGGAATTCTTTTTACAATTACAGAAGGTCGTTACGTTATGAAAGAGGTACAGAATTCATCCATGACTGCTTTTACAGGAAACTGGCTTTATGCAGCAATTATTATTGTGGCGGTACTGGTAATTATTATTGGACTCTTTGATTATACAAAATTCGGATACGATTATAACGCACTTAAGAATGGTCAGAAGGTTGCAGTTAATACCGGAATTAAAGAAATTCCAAATGCAATTGCCTGTTATGTGATCTGCGGTGGCCTGATGGGAATTGTTGGCTTTTTAAACGCTTCCAGAAATACAACCATCAATGGAGGTCAGCTTAACTTTGGATCTATCAGTATTATGTTTACTGCATTTCTTCCAATGTTTATTGGATCTTATATCAGCAGATTTACCAATGAAAAGATTGGATTTTTACTTGCAGCTTTATGTATGTCAATGTTGAATTCCACATTTGCGGTATTCTCAAATGAAGTAAATGCATCCATGCAGGCAATCATTAATGCTTTATTGCTTGTAGTGTTCCTAATTTATCTGAGTAACGAACATTTATTGATTCGTGTGTTTACCGGAAAACGCAAATAAATTGCGTCAAGTTTTTACAAAAAACCTGACATGTAGCGTCAGTCTTTGCTGAATGCAACCTTAAATAACTGATGCTTAACAAATGGAGGACAGAAATATGATCAATTTGACAAAGGCACCCTTCTTTCTTGTGAAAGAGGATATCGAGTGGGTTGAAAATACAAAAAAAGCAATGACGTTAGAAGAAAAAATCGGTCAGTTATTTGTACCGATCGGATATTCAGGAGATGCAGATTATCTGGAACATGTTATGCTTTCACACCATATCGGTGGAATCATGTATCGGTGCGGTGAGGCTAAGGAGATGCAGAGAACACATCGTTATCTTCAGGAACATAGTAAAATTCCACTTTTGGTCGGAGCTAATCTTGAGGATGGTGGATGTGGAATTGCAACGGATGGAACACAGTACGGAAAACAGATGCAGATAGCTGCAACCGGAGATACCGAGGACGCCTATCGTTTAGGAAAAGTAAGTTGCAGCGAGGGGGCAGCGGTGGGATGTAACTGGGCGTTTGCACCAGTGGTTGATATTGATAGAAACTGGAGAAATCCGATTACTAATGTGCGTACATATGGTGACGATCCGGATCGGGTCTTAGCATGTGGTGTTAATTATATAAAGGCTGCAAAAGAAGAAAATGTACTTGTTGCAATTAAACATTTTCCGGGAGATGGCTGCGATGAGGTGGATCAGCATATTCTTACCAGTGTGAACAGTCTCTCCTGTGAGGAGTGGGATGCAACCTACGGAAAGATTTACAGCGGACTGATTCAGGCGGGAGCGCAGACGGTGATGGTCGGTCATATTGCACAGCCGGCATACCAGAAAGCTTATAATCCGGATTTTCCGGACAAGTTAGTTCCTGCAACACTTTCTCCGGAACTGTTAAAAGGCTTGCTTCGTAAAAAGCTTGGATTTAACGGATTGATTGTTACCGATTCTACCTGCATGGTTGGTTTTAGCTGTGCAATGGAAAGAGAGAAGGCGGTGCCTTATGCAATTGAAGCCGGATGTGATATGTTCCTCTTTAATAAAGATCTGGACGAAGATTATCGGTATATGTTAAACGGATACAGGCAGGGAATTCTGTCGGAGCAGCGTTTGGACGAGGCAATCACAAGAATTCTTGCAACTAAGGCTGCGCTGGGTCTTTATAAGAAAGCAAAGAGTGAGATTGTGCCGACGGAAGAAGCACTTCGTGTGATGCGTTCGGACGAACATGTCACATGGGCGAAAGAAAGTGCCAATGCTGCGGTTACGCTGGTTAAGGATACACAGAAGATCTTGCCGCTGAGTCCGCGGAAAACGAAGAAAGTACTGCTTGAGATTATGGGAGATTTCCCTTCAAATGAGAGAGTGTTGGAGAGTTTTCGAAGCAAACTGGTAAAAGAAGGCTTTGATGTAACGATATATGAACCGGAGAATTTCGAGACTGCAAAATTTGATGTCGGGACGTTTAAGAAAAGTTATGATCTCGTTATCTATATAGGAAATGTTGAGAATGCTTCCAATAAAGTGACCAATCGTCTTTCCTGGTACACATTCTGGGGAAACGGAAACAATGTTCCGTGGTTTGTTGCGGAACGTCCGGTGATGTTCATCAGCCTCGCAAATCCGTATCATCTGATAGATGTGCCGATGATCAAAACCTATATCAACGGATATTCTAACAGTGAGTATGTGATAGAAAGCGTTGTGGAAAAAATCATGGGAAGAAGTGCATTTACTGGTAAGAATCCAGTAGACCCGTTCTGTGGAAAAGAGTACTTGAAGTGGTAAGAGTGAGAGAAAAAAGTTATGGTGAAAAATTTAAAATTGTTGGATAAAGCGTTGCAGCTGTTACCGGAAGTAAAAGAAACGGTGGTTGAACCTCTGGATATAGCAGCTTTTTTAAAGCCTCTTAAAAAGGGAGATTCAGTTGAAATTGATTTTGGTCGACATCTTGTGGGGCACATAAAATTAAAGTTGGGGTATGTTCGTTCACATCCGGATGCTCCGGTATGGCTTCGTTTCTCGTTTGCAGAAAATAAAAAGGAATTCGAGGAACGGGTGGAAGATTATCAGGGCTGGATCTGTTCGGCATGGGTGCAGCAGGAACAGGTGCATATTGATCTTGTCCCGGGAGAATATTTTCTGCCCAGAAGATATTCGTTTCGTTACGTGAAAATCGAAGTGCTTGATGTCAGCTCTAAATTTGACCTGATTATTGAAGAGGCAAAAGCGGTTGCGTTGTCTTCAGCAGATGATAGCCGTTTATCCGCATATCATAGCGAGAATAAGGAATTGGAACAGCTTGATCGCATTGCCTGTAATACGCTGCATGATTGTATGCAGAAGGTATTTGAGGATGGACCAAAACGTGACCAGAGACTCTGGATGGGAGATCTTCGTCTGCAGGCACTTGCCAATTACGAGACTTATCAGATGAATGATATGGTAAAAGGATGTCTGTATCTGTTTGGGGCCTTACCGATGGAAAACGGTCAGGTTGGAGCCTGTGTATTCTTAGATCCGGAGCCGGAAGTGGATGATACGAGTATGTTTGATTATTCACTTCTGTATGTTGTTGCTTTGTGGGATTATTATAAGCAGACAAAAGACAAGGAGGCGCTTCGTGACTTGTGGGAGACTGCAAGAACACAGATTTCGTTGGCGCAGAAACGAGTGGATAACGGCATTGTAAGAGACCGTGATGTGTTAGGATGGTGTTTTCTTGACTGGTCGCTAGAATTAAATAAGCAGGCGGGAGCACAGGGGGTTTTACTGTATGCGATGCAGAGTGCGATTGCAATTGCACAGGAATTAAGAGAAAATCGTGATGCAGAATGCTTAAAAGGAACTTATGAAGTCTATCGAAAGGCAGCAAAAGCATATTTTTACGATGAAAAGAAAGGACTTTTTGTCAGCGGAGAAAATAGACAGATTTCTTATGCAAGTCAGGTCTGGCTGATTCTTGGCGGTGTAGTCGATTCCGAAGAAGGTCTTCGGATTTTACATAATGTTGCAGCAGATAGGGAGGCTCTTGAGATGGTGACTCCGTATATGTATCACTACTATATTGAAGCATTGTTAAAATGCAACGCGGATGAGGAAGCACTTGCTGTTTTGACAGAGTATTGGGGTGGTATGGCGCGGCTTGGTGCAGATACATTCTGGGAGCTGTATAATCCGAAGAATCCGGATGAATCCCCGTACGGCGGAACTATTGTCAATAGTTATTGTCATGCATGGAGCTGTGCACCGGCCTATTTCTTGCGTAAATATTTTGGAGAAAATTAAATAGGAGGAACTATTTATGAAAAAAATTGGGAGCAAAGTGCTTTTAATGATGGTTCTGTTTGTTGTTATATTTGGACTAAATACGATAACTTCTGTAAGATCACAAAATCGTGTAAAACGGTCTGGATTAGAAATCACGGAGCAGTATATTCCAATTCAGACAGAAATATTTACGATTCAAAAAAGTATGGAACGAGGTCAGAAATACCTTAATATTATTAGTTTGTATGATAATGCAGAACTTCGTCAACAGCTTGAAGGTTCATTGGCAGAGGAAGTGTCAACTATTACTGAGAGCGAGAAGAAGATAGATGTGTATCTAAAAGATAATAACAATACAAAGTTAAAAGATGCAATTAAGAAATATGAAGAATTCCTTGATAAAGTGCTCTTGCAATTTTCAACAATACAGGAATATGTAGATACGGGGGATTTTGCGCAGGCAAGTATAGCACTTGGATCCGATTTCCAAAATCTTGTTAGAGATATGGGAGAGAAAACAGAAACGAATCTCACGGAAAATCTGGAAGGTGGAATTTCTGAACAGTCAAAGTTGTATAATCAGGCAGTTGATATGAATATTCAAGTGACGAAAATATTATTTGTTATATTTATAATGGTGTCGGTAGTGGTTCTTTTGATTATGAGGAGAACAGTAAGCAAACCGGCAAGTGCAGCCAGTTGTCAGTTAGATCATATTATTGATGATATTAACAAGAAAAAAGGAGATCTTACAAAACGCATTACAGTCCGTTCACATGATGAAATCGGTCAATTGTCAGAAGGTATTAATAATTTTATTATTCAATTACAGATGGTTATTCGTAAAGTTCACCACCAATCGGAGTCAATGCAGAATTCTCTTGGGGTGATGAATACAGAAGTGAACAGTTCCAGCGAAAATGTAAATTATATTGCTACGACGATGGAAGAAATTACGGCAAGTATGGAAGAAATAGCATCTTCAATTGAAGGGCTTATGAAGAATACACATGAGATATTGGAGTTTGTTAATAATGTAGGTGATCAGACGAAGGAAGGTGTTTCCATTTCTTCCGATATTAAAGCTTTGGCAATTGGCGTAAAAGAAGAAACTGAAAAGAAGAAAAATGAAATTTCAAATCTTATTAATGAAAAACAGAATGCTTTATTTTCTTCGATAGAGGCGAGCAGGCAGATTACAAATATAAATAATTTAACCAATGATATTCTTGATATTGCAAGTCAGACAAATCTTCTGGCTTTAAATGCATCTATTGAAGCTGCGCGTGCCGGAGAAGTAGGGAAAGGTTTTGCTGTTGTGGCTGAAGAAATTCGACAATTGGCTGAAAACAGTAAAAATACTGCAAATGATATTCAGAGTATTAGTGTAGAAGTGATATCGGCAGTAAATCAACTTATGGAGAATGCACAAAATCTTATGTACTTTGTACAAAATCGGATTATGAGTGATTACGTTGGATTTGAAGGTGCTACGGATACGTATTATGAGAAGGCAGAGCATATGGATTCTGTTATGGCTGTTTTTAACGATAATATTTCGGCATTACATAAGGTTATGGCTGAGATGAATAATGGAATCACCAACATATCAACGGTTGTGGAAGAAAATGCACAGGGAATTAGCAGTGCAACAGAAAATGTGTCTGATCTTGCAAATTCTATCACGAACATTCGACAACAAGCAACGGAAAACGTTGACTCTTCAAAACATCTTATGGAAGAAATGAATCGTTTTCAGAAAATTTAGGATCAGATTCAGGGAAAGATGGGAAACATGAGAAAAAAAATTGCGTTTCTTGCAGGTGCAAGTTTTGATAATCAGAATCGTGTGATCGACGGTGTATTAAGACGTGCTGCGGAATTCGATACGGATGTATTTATTTTTACATGCTTTGTGAACTATGATGAGTCGGAAGAAAACAAAGTCGGAGCATTTCAAATTATGGAACTTCCGGATCTTACTACCTACGATGGTGTGATCGTTATGAAAAATTCAATACAATATGAACCGGCTTCCAACTCGTTGATGAACCGGATAAAAGAGAGCAGGATTCCAGCGGTAAGTGTTGATGAATATATTGATGGAATGCATAATGTCGGAATATCGGATTACAATAGCCAGAAACGTATTGTAGAACATCTGATAAAGAAACATCATCTGACAAAAATCAATTATGTGTGCGGTATTCTGCAGGGCAAAGAAGGAATGGAACGTTATCGGGCATATAGGGATGCTATGGAAGAGCATGGCATTCCTGTTTGTGATTGTCAGGTTTACTGCGGAAATTATAATCGTGAAAGCGGAAGAAAAGCCATCGAATATTTTATGAAAAACCAGACGCCGCAGGCAATTGTATTTGCAAATGATGCGATGGCGATCGGCGGAATGGAGCGCTTGCAGCAGTATGGTTATGAAATCCCAAAAGATATCGTAGTAACCGGTTTTGACAATGATGAGCTGTCCGCATTTTATATTCCGTCTTTGACGACCGTTGATCGCAGACAGGAAATGCTCGGGGAAAAGGCGGTCGATCTGCTTTTTGATGCACAAAGTCATACATCTGTGAAATTGGAAACCCAGATTCTGTATCGGGAAAGCTGCGGATGTAACTGCCGGACACCAAAGTCGATCCGGGATCTTCGAGTGGAATATCAGAACCAATGCTTAAGCTATGAGGAGGCACTAGATGCGTTAAAAAGTATGGAACTCGATCTGACCGGGCTTGAGAGTGTGGAAGAATTGTGTTCGCGGTTAAAAAAATATGTTATCCGATCAGATATGAAAGAGTTTTATCTTTGCCTGTGTGATGAAAAAAAGTTGTTTGCGTATGATGACATAAAAACTAATATCAGAGAACAAGCGATTTGTGAGCACTATACCCAAAAGGTTCATATACCGCTTGCCTATCATGATAGAAAGTTTGACTCCTATGGAAAATTTCCGTCAAAGGAAATTTTGCCTTATGAAATGAGAAATAAATTACAGAAAACATTCTACATAGTGACACCAATTTATTATCAAAAAATATGTTATGGATATTGTGTCTCGGATGGAAGTGTCTTTGCGTTAAAAAGTGAGCTTGCATATTTATGGACGGTTAATATCAGTATGGCACTCGAAAATATTCGCAAATGGAAATGGATCAATCAGATGAATGAGAAGATCAACCGTATGTGGAAGTATGACATGCTGACACAGGTGTTCAATCGGAGTGGCTTTTTTTATTCCGCAAATGCGGTTGTTGAACGGATTAAAGGACAACATCGGCGGGCATTTATGATTTTTTTGGATATTGACGGTCTAAAGAGTGTCAATGATGGGTTAGGGCATGAGGTCGGCGATGCTTTCATACGCGAGATGGCAGATGTGATAAAGGCATCAGTTCCGAAGGATTGTCTGGTAATGCGTTATGGAGGTGATGAATTTGTGGTGTTTGGGAGTTGTACGAATGCCAAGCGGATGCAGATGATCGTAAGTAAGATAAAAAATACAATGGAAAAAGAAAATCAAAACGAGAAGAGAATCTACCAATTGTCTGCCAGTATCGGATGTTCCGTACATGCATCTGACGAGATTGATGATTTAAATCAGTTGATCGAATCGGCGGACAAGCGCATGTATGAAGAAAAGAAAGAAAAACATATGAGAAGATAATAAAGGCTATTCAGAAAATAAGGACAGTTTTTTAGTCTAATCAGAGGCTAAAAAGCTGTCCTTATTTTTGTTATCTTTTTGGTGTATCAGATAAGAGAAAAAGGGGGCAGACAATGGAAAACAGATATTATCTGGCGATTGATATCGGAGCGTCGAGTGGACGCCATATTCTTGCGCATAAGAAAGACGGGCGAATTGTCTTAGAGGAGATCTATCGGTTTCCAAACGGAATGCAGGAACATAACGGACATAAAGTGTGGAATGTGGATCAGCTTTTTGGGGAAATTCAAACCGGAATGAAGAAATGTGCGGATATAGGAAAGATTCCGTATAGTATGGGAATCGATACCTGGGCTGTAGATTTTGTATTGTTGATGATCAGGGACAAAGAATTGGTGATGCCGTGGCATATCGTGATGCGAGAACGGATGGGATGGACAAGCAGGTATATGAGATTATTTCGGAAAATGATTTGTATGAAATTACGGGTATTCAAAAGCAGAAGTTTAATACGATCTATCAGCTAATGGCGCTTAAGCAGCAGAATCCGGAAAGCCTGGATAGGGCACAAAGTATGCTTATGATTCCGGATTATTTTAACTTTCTTTTGACGGGAAATAAGTTACAGGAATATACAAACGCGACAACAACACAGCTGGTTGATCCGAAAGCCAATGACTGGAACTGGGCATTGATTGATCGGCTGGGATATCCGAGAACCCTCTTTCAGACAATTATGATGGCGGGAAGCATTGTCGGAAACTTGGCGGATTCTATTCAGAAACAGGTAGGTTTTGAATGCAAAGTAGTCTTGCCGGCAACGCATGATACAGCTTCTGCAGTGATGGCAGTTCCATCCAAAGAGGAACAGCCACTTTATATCAGTTCCGGAACATGGTCATTGATGGGAACCGAATTGAAAGAAGCTGCCTGTGATGAGCAAAGCAGAAAGCATAACATGACGAATGAGGGCGGATACGATTATCGCTTCCGCTATCTTAAGAATATTATGGGACTCTGGATGATCCAGTCGGTGCGAAAGGAGATAGCCCCGGAACTTGGTTTTGGAGAGATCAGCGAACTTGCGTCAAAGCAGACGATTCCTTCTTTCGTTGATGCCAACGATCCGAGATTTCTTGCGCCGGAGCATATGACGAGCGAGGTGCAGAAAGCCTGTAAAGAGAGTGGACAGCAGGTGCCACATGGCATTGCGGAAGTTGCCTGTGTGATCTACAACAGTCTCGCAAAATGCTATGCCGATACAGCAAAGGAGATTGAGAAACTGACCGGAAAAACATACGACTGTATTCAGATCGTTGGTGGCGGTGCCAATGCGGATTATCTGAACAAACTGACCGCATTTTTCACGAAGAAGACAATCTATGCAGGACCGACGGAAGCGACTGCGATCGGTAATCTCTGTGCGCAGATGATCGCAGCGGGAGAATTAGAAAACTTAAAGGAGGCAAGACAATGTGTTTATGCTTCCTTCCCAATTCATAAATACGAAAAGTAAAGGAGAAGAGACATGACAAATTACGAAGCAGCAAGAGAAAAATATGCAGCACTCGGTGTGGATACCGACAAGGCGATCGAGACATTAAAGAAAGTTCCGGTATCGCTTCACTGCTGGCAGCTGGATGATGTGATCGGTTTTGACAATGACGGAGGACTTACTGGAGGCATTCAAACGACCGGTAATTATATGGGCCGTGCTAGAACGCCGGAACAGTTGATGGCAGATATGGAAGAAGCGATGAGACTGATGCCGGGAACCGCAAAATTAAACATACATGCATCTTATGCAATCTTTGCACCGGGGGAATTTGCAGACAGAGATGCGCTTGAACCAAAGCATTTTGCTAAATGGGTAGAATTTGCCAAGAAGCATCATATGGGTATCGATTTTAATCCGACCTTTTTCTCACACGAGAAAGTAAAGGACGGTCAGACACTTTCGAGTCCGGACGAGGAGACAAGACGTTTCTGGATCAATCACGGAAAGGCATGCATCCGCATCTCGGAATATTTTGCAAAAGAGACCGGAATGCCTTGCGTTATGAACATCTGGACCGGTGATGGATTTAAAGATGTTCCGGCAGACCGTATGGGACCTCGTATGCGATACAAGGATTCCATCGAGCAGATCTTATCGGAGCCATACGATCATAACCTCGTAAAGCCTTGTGTGGAGTCAAAAGTTTTCGGTATAGGTGTGGAGTCTTACACAGTCGGATCGGCTGAGTTTACACTTAGTTTTGCTGCTTTACATGACGGCTGTATGCCACTTATGGACAACGGACATTATCATCCCACAGAGATGGTATCCGATAAAATTTCCTCCATGCTCCTGTTCAATGACAAGATTGCGCTTCATGTAACAAGGCCGGTACGCTGGGACAGCGACCATGTAGTTCTTTTTGATGATGAAACAAG
>OLIY01001537.1_pt1 | contig 15015 bp, 10 predicted proteins | sample 1601431 | NCBI WGS metagenome assembly OLIY01 (sample SAMN04168659, study PRJEB22393) | human gut metagenome | biome: human gut microbiome; feature: stool | host: Homo sapiens | collected 2014-05-12
TTCAATAACAAAGATAAGTTTGCGCTTTGCCGTCTTATTGTTTCTGATTATAACGGTGACACCTTCGGTGCTGTGAAATCAGCCGTAGACAGCAAGCATAATATTGCCGTTTTGCAGTATGAAACGCAAACAGACGCAAAAAATGCGTATAATAAAATAAAAAAAGCAGGGCTTACCGTTGACGCCGACTGCCCGGTTGAGCTTGACGAAACTCAATCGTATGATAAGTGCGAAATTTCTCCTGCCGCGTCACAAAAGGTCGGCTTTAATACATATTTAAACAATTTTAAAATGAATAAAGAGGATGTCCTTGTTGCTGTCATTGATTCAAGTGTTATGACCACCCACCCTGCTTTAAGCGGCAGATTTTATAATGACGGCTACGATTTTTCGGCGGACGGATACGAAAATGCCGTTTTTCGCAATTCGTTTACCGCCGATAAATATTTTCATTCAACATTCGTTTCGGGAATTATTGCCAATAATACCGCCGACAATGTAAAAATCGTGCCGTACAAGGTGTTCACCGAGGCTACGGGTTACGCAACTGCGTCAAATGTAATCGCCGCCATAAACGATGCGGTCGATTTGGGCGTTGATGTAATCAATCTTTCACTTACCTCAACAGACAGCGCAAGCGCATATTATAAGGCTGTTCAAAATGCAATCGGTGCAGGCGTTTGTGTTTGCGCAAGCGCAGGCAACAACGCGGTTGATGCCTCAAAATATTATCCTGCCGCAACCGACGGCACAATTACTGTCAGCGCGCTTAACAGCAAATTTGAAAAAATTGCCTCGTATTCCAATTACGGCGACTGTGTTGATTTTTGCGCTCCCGGCTCAAAAATTATGTCCTCCGTTGTGCTTGACGACGGCACGGCAGGCTATGAACAATACAGCGGCACCTCCGCGGCTTGCCCGTATATTGCTGCTGCGTGCGCAGATATAAAAAGTATGAACAAATTGCTCTCACGCGACGATGTGTATAAAATTTTAAACGATTTCAGCGTCGATTACGGCGACGAGGGTTTCGATATTTACTACGGCAACGGTTTGCCTGATATTTCAAAAATCGTTTATACAGATAACGAATGTTATTCTTATTCCTTGCCGCAGGGCGAGCTGACTCTCACCAAGGGCGTTGATTATACACAGTCAAACCGCCCGTGGAGGCTGTTCGACAGCAAAATTATCTCCGTCAATGTCGAAAAATCGGTTTCGTCAATCGGCGATTGGACTTTTTACAATATGTCAAATGCCGATTTTACTTTCGCCGGCGATTATATCTCTGTCGGCGAGAGTGCATTTTTAGGTTGTTCGCGCCTTGACTCGTTCACATTCGGCGATAACATTTCATATATCGGCGAGGACGCTTTTGTCGATACCGCGAACGGCTTTGTCATTAACGGCTATAGAAATACCGCGGCGGAAAGCTACGCCGCTATTGAAAATATCAAATTCAATATTATCGGCTGTAAGCACAATTATCTCGCCGAAATAATCGAGCCTACCGATTCATCGCCCGGCAGTACGCTTTATACCTGCTCTGTCTGCGGCGACAGCTACAGCGGTGACTATATCAAAACAATGGTTGTTTCAAGCGGCAAATGCGGCGACGGTATGACATATTCGCTTAATAATATCGGCACGCTCACATTGAGCGGAGCAGGGGAAATGTATGATTATTCGTCATCTTTGCCGCCATGGCAAGTCTATTCCAAGCAAATCAAAATTCTTGCCGTTTCAAGCGGAATAACAAAAATTTCGCCGTTCGCATTTTACGGTTGTGAGTCGCTGAGTGAAATCAAGTCATCGTCCGAAAACCTTAAAGCGATTAACAAAAGCCTTTATGATTCAACCGGCAGTGAGTTGATTTTGGCGGTTAAGGACACACCCGGATGTTACACAATGCCGCAAGGAGTGAAAAAACTCAATTCAACCGCGTTTTTGGCACTCGGCAGTTTTACTCTTATTCCAAATGACAATTTCACTGTCGCATCGTCCGTTGTTTATGACAAATCGGGCAATATCGTTGCGGCTTTGCCGTCGTACAAAACGCAGGTTTTGACAGTAAGCGACAATATTTCAATCAATGATTACGCCTTTATTCTCAGCGAATATCCGCAAACGGTGCGCAATTATTGCGATACGCTTTCCGTCGGCAAATATTCGCTCGGATACTCGTTTAACGGCGCATTTCAAAAAAATGATTTCACATATTACGGCTATGTCGATGCCCCTGCATATACTTATTGTGTTGAAAACGGCTTTGCAGTCAATCTTTTGAATGCAGGCAACTGCGGCGAGAACGCAAAATGGTATTTCAACACTCAAACAAAGTCACTCAAAATCAGCGGCAGCGGCGATATGACCGTTTATAAAAATGCCGCTTTTGTTCCGTGGCATGATTATATCGGCGAAATTATTTCCCTGGAAATCGATGATGACATTACTGCGCTTTCACCTTATGCATTTTATGGCGCGTCGGCAATGAAAAGTCTCAAAATGCCGCTTTCAATTGCAGCACCCACATCAAACACCGTTTGGTATTCCTGCAACGCAATAGAAAGTATTGAGCTGACTCTCGGCAGCGGAACGATGCCTGACTACGGCGCATACAATTCATCAAAAATTTATACATATTCGCCTTGGTACATCAGCCGCGAAAGCATAAAATCGTTTTCGATTGATAAAAATGTCGCTAAAATCGGCAGCTACGCCTTTAGAGGGTGCGACGGCATTACCTCCGTCACGCTTGACAAGTGCGACAATATCGGAAAATATGCGTTTTATGATTGCAAAAATCTGACCGATTTTACAATAACTTCAAAAACAACAACAATTTCCTCCAATGCGGTTTTTGCTTATTCCTCTGCTGCACCCGAAAACATATGTCTTTATGCATACAGTGATTCAACAGCCGCCGATTATGCCAAAAAAATGAAATTGAATTTTTCATCTCTCGGCTGTGACCACACAAGGGGATATGTTGCCGAGGGCGTGCGCGCCTCCTGCTGTTACGATTGTGATGTTTCGTATTATTGCAAGGATTGCAACGCGCTTATTTATAAGGAATTTATAAAAGCCGCCTCAAACGGTCATCATGTCAAGGGCAGAGTTGTAACCACCGAGGGCAAGGCGATTTATGACGCGCTTGTTTATGTTGACGGCTCGCTTGCCGCCGTTACAAATCATTTCGGCTATTTTGTGCTCGACAATGTTTTGTGCGAGGTTGAGCACACTGTCGAAATCAAAAAGCACGACAAAACGATTGCCTCAACAGTTGTGAATACAAATAAGCACAACAGAAGCGGCACGATTGTCATTAAATACGGCAATTTTCTTGATGATAACATTGTCAACGGCAAGGATTTTGCACTTGCCCTTCATTCCGGCTATACCGATACCGAACTTATCGACCTCGGCTATATCAGCGGCGAAAAATTCGATATTAAAAACGGCTACGATGTTCAGGTTGTTCCGAATGTTATGAATTCCGATAATGAGCCTAAAGCGGATTCCGACTATTCGCGAACATTCACCTCACAGGTTTATCTCGGCAGGGAATATACCGTCACCGAGTGCGGCTTTATCTACGGCAAAAATATGGACAGTGATATGCTCACTCTCGAAAATGTCGGCAAAACAAACTCCGGCGGCTATGTTGTTAAATGCAATTCGCAAAGTATGCAGGGCGTTTACGACACACGCTTTACGGCATATTTTAACTACGGCTCGTCCTCTAAAACAGGCACAGTGTCAGCAAAGTTTTATATCAAATACACAAACGGCGTCAAAACATATGTTTCATACGGCGACGCCTCAAGCTATACATATTGATTTAAGGAGAAAAAGTGGTTAACATTTTAGTCAGTGCCTGTCTTTTAGGTGTAAATTGCAAATATAACGGCAATAATAATTACAACGAAGATGTGTTGAAACTGAAAAAATATTTCAATATCATTCCCGTTTGCCCCGAGGTTTTCGGCGGACTGCCGACTCCGCGCACACCGTCCGAAATTTGCGGCGACCGAGTTGTTTCAAAAGACGGAGTTGATGTCACCACCGCTTTTACCGACGGTGCGGAAAAAACACTCTATATCGCTCGGGAGAAAAATTGCCCCGCCGCTCTTTTAAAGGAACGCTCGCCGTCCTGCGGATGCGGCAAAATTTATGACGGCTCGTTCACCTCAAATCTTGTTGACGGCAACGGAATCACAGCCGAATTGTTGATAAATAACGATATTTGCGTTTTCGGCGAGGGTCAAATCAATAAATTGCTTCAACTATATTCCGATGTTTATTGACTTTGAGTGCCTGTTGAATTATAATATCTTTATATTTCGACTTATCGAAAGGGTTATTTTATGAAAAAGGTTTTAGCATTAATTTTCACATGCTGCGTCATTGTCGGTGTTTTCACCGCTTGCTCCTCAAAATCGGATAAAGGGAATACAACTTCATCAACTGCACCTGCCTCAACGGTCACAACTATTCCTACCAAGCAGGCAAAGGTTAATGATTCCGACGCAATAAGCCTAATTCAAAGCTATTCTCGAAAAGAGCTTGGCTTGACTAAGGACGAATACGATAAATGCACATTTATGGTGAATTCATCGGGCAAAACAGTTTCGGGCAAAAAAGGCTACTATATTCTCGTTACGGCAGGCATCAAAAAATCCGCAGGCAAAAACGATAAGGGTCAGCAACTCACGACAATCGACGCTGTCGGCAATTACTATATCAGCTTTGACGGCAAGGAAATTTTGCGCGAGGTTATCGACAAAAACGGCAACGCTTCATATAAAAATATGGATGTTAAAAAAGTTCCAACCTCAAAAACGGCAAACCATGTCCACGAGGACGAAACAACAAAAAAATAATTTAAGCCGCACGCTTTATCCGTGCGGCATTTTTCTCGCTTTGGCTTATTAAACGGTGTGTTATGATTCAAAATATTAATGCAAAATTTGACAATCAATTTAAAAATGTATCTCCGCGCGGTGATGATTATGCGCTTTGCTTTAATTCGCGCCGCGTTTTGCTTTCACTTTGTGACAACACAATTTCACTGCCCACGGTCAATCAGACCGATGGTGTGATTGTCTATCTTTTTTCGCTCGGCGGCAAAAATTATTTTTTGTGCAAATCAGGCGAGCACGGCGACTTTAAATATTATGATTACAAAGTCCTGCGCACCGCCCGACCGAAAGAACTTGCATTCGCCGCGGTGACTGCGTTTCACCTTAACAATTGGTATAACGACAATCGCTTTTGCGGCAGATGCGGCGCTCCAATGCGTTTGAGCCCGACAGAGCGCGCAATGGTATGCGATTGCGGCAATATCGTCTATCCGCGCATTTCTCCTGCCGTTATCGTTGCGATAATTTCACACGGCAAAATTTGCCTTACAAAATACAATCGTCCCGGTGCGCATTGGGCGCTTGTTGCCGGTTTTTGCGAAATCGGCGAAACTGCGGAGCAAACCGTTCACCGCGAGGTTTTTGAAGAAACGGGGCTTAAAGTCAAAAATTTGAGATACTACAAATCACAGCCGTGGGGCTTCACCTCAACGCTTCTGTACGGCTTTTATTGCGAAGTTGACGGCGACGATACTGTAAATGTCGACAATTTCGAGCTTAAAGAGGGCAAATGGTTTTTACCTGACGAAATCACATTCGACGATGACGATTTGTCGCTTACACGCGAAATGATAAACAATTTTAAACGCGGAAAAATTAATATGTAATTTTAGCAAATCAAAACGGCACAGTGCTTTACTGTGCCGTTTATTGTTGTATTATTGTTTGCTGTTGTGTTATTTATTTGTTCTTGCTTTTATTTCGTTTACAACTTTGTTCAGCTTTTTTGACGTTGTCAGCCCCAAATCAATCGTTGTTGTGTTGCCGTCCGTTGTTTCAATATATATGTGCGAAAATCTGTCGATAAAATTCTTTTTGAAACTTACAGAATTGTCTTTTTCGCCTTTGACGGATTTTATTTCGTCATATTTGAAAGTGCCGTTTTCGTCAATCGCCGTAAATTCAAATTCGTTTTCGCCGAATTTCACACCGTTTGATATTACCTCGCGGCTCACAAAAAAGCAAATCACAAGCGAGATTATTTCAATTATCACAAACGATACAGTGTAAAAATTTGCAACCTCAATGATTTTTTTCACCGCCGTTATGCCGAATGCAACAACGCCGATGTCAAGCAAAAGCACAACACAAAATGTTATCGGCGATATTATCCTTATAAATTTGTTTTTCATCAGTATTTTTTCTCCGTAAACAGTTTTTCTATTTTGCAGTTTTGTATTTCAAACTCTTTTTGGTTAAGATAATTTAAAATGCCTGCGTCGGTCGAAAAATCGAATTTAAGCTTGTATGAATAAAGTTCCTGCTTAAATCTGCCGTGCGTGTCGCCGTATTTGCCGTCGTTGAGCAGGGGATGCCCGATTGACGCAAGGTGCGCCCTGATTTGGTGCGTTCTGCCTGTCAAAAGCTCAACTTCGACAAGGCTCACATCGGGATAGTAGCCGAGCACCGTGTATTTTGTCGCAATTTCTTTTGCGCCGTCAATCGGCTTGTCAAAAACCTTAACTATGTTTTTGCGCTCGTCCTTTTTTAAATATCCTTTTAAAATATCGCTTTGCTTTTCAAACTTGCCGCACGCCACAGTCAAATAAAACTTCTTGATTTCGCGGCTTTTGATTTTTTCGTTGAGTATTTTAAGCGCTTGATAATTTTTTGCGCCGATAACTATTCCACCCGTGTTTCTGTCTATTCTGTTTGCAAGCGAGGGAGTAAACGAGTTTTCTTCCTCGGGCGACCATTCGCCCTTTTCGTATAAATATCGCTTCAGCGACGCTATAAGCGTGTTGACATATTCCTTGCCGTCGGGGTGGCAAAGTTCGCCCTGCTTTTTGTTTAAAAGGATTATGTTTTCATCCTCGTATATTATGCTCAACTCTTTGGGAGCATTCAAAAAGTCATAGTGCTTTTTCTTTTCAACAAGCATATCGTCGTTCAAATAAAGGTCGATTACATCACCCTCGCACAGTATCTGCTCGGGTGTGCAACGCTTTTTGTTGACCTTGATATTCTTTTTTCTGATTTGCTTAAACATCATCGACTTGGGCAAGGTTTCAAATGTTTTTAATAACAGCTTGTCAACTCTTTGCCCTGCGTCGTTGCTTTTTACGGTTATACTTTTCATAAAATTTATTATATATTAGAGGGCGCGATATGTCAAAGATTTTGTGATTGCGTGTTGAATTTATTTGATAAATATTATATAATAGTATGATTAATCTATTTAAGGAATTTTGTTCTATGGACAGATTTGAACTTGTAAGCAAATTTAAGCCGACCGGTGACCAGCCGCAAGCCATTGATGCCTTGGCAAAGGGCGTTTCGGCTGGCTATAAGGAGCAGGTTTTGATGGGCGTCACAGGCTCGGGCAAAACCTTTACCATGGCTAATATTATCGAAAAAGTCAATAAACCGACTCTTGTTTTGGCACACAACAAAACTCTTGCCGCACAGCTTTGCTCGGAGTTTAAGGAGTTTTTTCCAAACAACGCGGTTGAATATTTTGTGTCATACTATGACTATTATCAGCCGGAGGCGTATGTCCCCACAACCGACACATATATTGAAAAGGACTCCGCAATAAATGACGAAATCGATAAACTTCGCCACTCCGCAACGGCAGCACTGTCGGAACGCAGGGATGTCATTATCGTTGCGTCCGTTTCGTGCATCTATTCCATCGGCGACCCGGTTGATTATAAAAATATGGTCATTTCTCTCCGTCAGGGTATGCAAAAGGACAGAGATGAGCTTATAAACAAACTTGTCGAGATTCAGTATGAGCGAAACGATATTAATTTTGTCCGCAATAAATTCAGAGTCCGCGGCGACACTGTCGAGATTTTTCCGGCAGGCAGCAGCGGCTCGGCTATCCGTGTAGAGTTTTTCGGCGACGAAATTGACAGAATTACAGAGATAAATCACCTCACCGGCAAGGTCGAGAGTGTTTTGAGCCATGTTTGCATTTATCCTGCGTCACACTATGTTGTCAGCCGTGAAAAACTCGACAAGGCGCTTAAGGAAATATATGACGAAATGGTTGAGCGTGTTGCTTATTTTGAGGAAAAAGGCAAACTCCTTGAGGCACAGCGTATTAAAGAGCGCACGATGAACGATATTGAAATGCTCCAGGAAACGGGCTTTTGCAAGGGAATCGAAAACTATTCGCGCATTATGAGCAACCGCAAACCGGGTGAAGCTCCGTTTACGCTTATTGATTATTTTCCCGATGATTTTCTCCTTTTTGTTGATGAAAGCCATGTTATGCTGCCGCAGGTAAGGGGAATGTACGGCGGCGACCGCTCACGCAAGCAAAGCCTTATTGATTATGGTTTCAGACTTCCGTCGGCGTATGATAACAGACCGCTCACATTTGACGAATTTTATTCAAAAATCAATCAGGTTATCTTCACTTCGGCAACGCCCGGTCAGTTTGAAAAGGAAAGAGCGGCGCAAATTGTTGAGCAGGTTATCCGCCCGACAGGTCTTCTCGACCCGGAAATCACCGTTAAACCCACTGAGGACCAAATGGATGACCTCGTGTCGGAAATCAATATTAGGATTGAGCGCGGCGAAAGAGTTCTTGTCACAACGCTCACCAAAAAAATGGCAGAGGATTTGACCGCTTACCTTGAGGGTTTTGATATTAAGGTGCGCTATATGCACCATGATGTCGATACAATCGAGCGTATGGAGATAATCCGCGATTTGCGACTCGGCGCGTTTGATGTCCTTGTCGGCATCAACCTTTTGCGTGAGGGACTTGATATTCCCGAGGTGTCGCTCGTTGCGATACTCGACGCCGACAAAGAGGGCTTTTTGCGCAGTGAAACATCACTCGTTCAAACAATCGGCAGAGCAGCAAGAAATGAGCACGGCGAGGTTATTATGTACGCCGACTGCGTTACTCCGTCAATGGAGCGCGCAATTACAGAAACCTTGCGCCGCCGTAAAATACAGCAGGCATACAACGAGGCGCACGGCATAACGCCGAAAACAATCAAAAAGGCTGTTCGCGATGTTATCGAAATTTCGTCAAAGGATATCACGGGCGAAAACAATGTAAAACTCACAAAACGCGAGCGAATGGTTATGATAGACAAGCTTACGCGCGAAATGAAAGAGGCGGCAAAACTGCTTGAATTTGAGCACGCCGCATTCCTGCGCGATAAAATCAAAGAGCTTTCAGATGATGAATAATTATTTGAGGTGAATTATGAATAAAAACATTGTAGTTAAGGGTGCGAGAGAGCACAATTTAAAAAATATAGATATTGAAATTCCGCGCGACAAGCTCGTTGTTTTCACAGGCTTGTCAGGCTCGGGCAAATCAAGCCTTGCGTTTGATACAATCTATGCCGAGGGTCAGCGCCGCTATGTCGAATCGCTTTCGTCATATGCAAGGATGTTCCTCGGTCAGATGGACAAGCCTGATGTCGATTATATCGAGGGGCTTTCTCCCGCAATTTCAATCGACCAAAAAACGACAAGCAAAAATCCGCGTTCAACAGTCGGCACCGTTACGGAAATTTATGACTATCTGCGTCTGCTTTGGGCAAGAATCGGTATTCCGCATTGTCCCGTTTGCGGCAGGGAAATTTCGTCGCAAACGGTTGACCAAATCGTTGACAAGGTTATGCTCCTCCCGGAAAGGGCAAAAATTCAAATTTTGGCTCCGATTGCAAAAGGTAAAAAAGGCGAGTTTGTCAAGGAACTTCAGGACATTCAAAAACAAGGCTTTGTCCGCGTGAGAATTGACGGCGAAATCCTCGATTTGTCGGATGAAATCAAGCTGAAAAAAACTCAAAAGCATAATATCGAGGTTATTATCGACCGCCTTGTTATCAAACCCGAAATCAAATCGCGCCTTGCCGACAGTATTGAAACCGCAACAAAAATCGGCAACGGCGTTGTAATTGTCGATATAGTCGGCGGCGTTGACGAGCCGCACGAGGAGCTGTTTTCGCTCAATTATTCCTGCCCCGAGCACGGAATTTCGATTGAGGAAATGAGTCCGCGTATGTTCTCGTTCAACAATCCTTACGGCGCCTGCCCAAAGTGCGACGGCTTGGGCACGTTCAAGGAGATTGACGAGGAACTTGTTATCCCCGACAAAAAACTTTCAATTAATCAGGGCGCAGTCAAGGCAAGCGGCTGGAATGTTTCCGAGGGCGGCAGTATCGCAAAAATGTATATGGAGGCGCTTGCCAAGGAATACAATTTCTCTCTCGATATGCCGGTCGAAATGCTTTCCGACGAGGCAATTGATGTCATTCTCTACGGCACAAGGGGTAAAAAAATCAAAATGACCCGAGTTACCTCCTACGGCTCGGGAACATATATGAACGATTTTGAGGGCGTTATTAACAATCTCAAAAGAAGATATAAGGAAACAACCTCCGATTGGGCGCGCGCAGATATTGAGTCTGTTATGCGCGACTGCAAGTGCAGTGCATGCAAGGGCGCAAGGCTCAAGCCGGAGCCGCTTGCCGTAACTGTCGGCGGTAAAAATATTTATGAGTTCACCGCTATGTCAATCAGCGAAGAACTTGAGTTTATCGAAAATCTCAAACTCACCGAAAAAGAGCAGATGATAGGCAATCTTATCGTGCGTGAAATCAAGGAGCGACTGACATTTTTAAATTCTGTAGGTCTTGATTATCTTTCGCTTTCACGCGACAGTGGCACATTGTCGGGCGGCGAGGCACAGCGTATTCGCCTTGCAACGCAAATCGGCTCATCGCTTATGGGCGTCTTGTATATCCTTGACGAGCCGAGCATCGGCTTGCACCAAAGGGACAATGAAAAACTGCTCGGAACTCTTCGTCATCTTCAGCAACTCGGCAATACGCTTATTGTTGTTGAACACGATGAGGATACGATGCGCGCCGCCGATTTTCTTGTTGATATAGGACCGGGCGCAGGCGTTCACGGCGGCGAGCTTATCGCGGCTGGTACTCCCGAGGAGGTTATGGCGTGCGAGCGTTCAATCACAGGTCAGTATTTAAGCGGCAAGCGTTCAATCCCCGTTCCGACTCACAGACGAAAGGGCAACGGCAAAAAAATTACCGTTTTCGGCGCACAGGAAAACAATCTTAAAAATATTGATGTCGAGTTTCCGCTCGGCAAATTCATCGCCGTTACAGGTGTTTCCGGCAGCGGCAAATCATCGCTTGTAAACGAGATTTTGTATAAAAATCTTGCCAACCGCCTTAACCATGCCAAAAAGCATACCGGCAAGTTCTCCTCAATGAAAGGGCTTGACGCGCTTGATAAGGTAATCAATATCGACCAGTCGCCGATTGGCAGAACTCCGCGTTCAAATCCGGCAACATATACGGGCGTTTTCAACGATATTCGCGACCTTTTTGCCACCACAACCGAGGCGAAGAAAAAAGGCTACAAGGCAAACCGATTTTCGTTTAATGTCAAGGGCGGCAGATGCGAGGCGTGCCAGGGCGACGGTATCGTTAAAATCGAAATGCACTTTTTGGCTGATGTTTATGTTCCGTGCGAGGTTTGCGGCGGCAAAAGATACAACCGCGAAACGCTTGATGTCAAATTCAAGGGCAAGAGCATTTATGATGTCCTTGAAATGACTGTTGACGAGGCGCTTGAGTTTTTTGACACTCACACAAAAATCACACGCAAACTTGAGGCGCTCTCAAATGTCGGACTTGGCTATATCAAGCTCGGTCAGCCTGCCACAACGCTTTCGGGCGGTGAGGCACAGCGTGTCAAACTCGCAACAGAGCTTGCGCGCCGCTCAACGGGCAAAACAATTTATATTCTCGACGAGCCTACAACAGGTCTTCATACCGCCGATGTTTCACAGCTTTTGAGCGTTCTCGGCAAACTTGTAGATTCGGGCAATACCGTTGTTGTTATCGAGCATAATCTCGATGTTATTAAAACAGCCGATTATATTATCGACCTCGGTCCCGAGGGCGGCAAGGGCGGCGGCAAAATAGTTGCCACCGGCACTCCCGAGGAGGTTGCAAAGGTCAAAAAGTCATACACGGGTCAATATCTTGCAAAAATGCTCAACAAATAATTCGAGCAGTTGACAAAACGGTTAAACTGCGTCTGTTTTTCAATTGATTAATGAGAAACAAATTTTTCCTTTGCTTTTACTTTTTCTTTCCTACTTCTTTATTTTTCGATGATATTATATATTCATCGGAGGGATAGTGTGAAAAATCACACTATCCAAATTATATTGCCCTCAAAATTTGCCGGTGGCATAATTTTGAGATGGCTGAAATCACCATTTACGCCTGTTCAGGCAACGCAGGTCAATCAGGTGATTTTTAATAAACTATTTGTTGCCTGAAAGGCTATGGCGATTAATATGAGTAACAAAGAAAAAGTAAACGGCGTTTCCGTAAATAAGGGTGCTTGTTTCGGTTATGATAACCGCAGGTTTTATTGCATTCTTTTTTTCATTTTTTTACTTGCCAAACCAACAAATGTATTATGATAAAATCAATAGCGTTGTCTTGCCGGATGACGCACAGGTTTTGTCAACAACAGTTGAGCGTTCCGATGTTTACGGCGACCATGTGTGCGCGGAAAAAGTTATCGGCACAAAAATGGATTATGACGAGTTTGACGATTTTTTGCAAAAAAATAACAGTGGCAGACTGAACAAGTACATCAGTCTTCTCAATGTCAAAAAAGACGGCGACGGTTATGATGTCGAATGGGACGATTATTGCAGCGAGCCTGATGTTATAATAGGAAATGAGAAGAACGGTTATTTTTATTATGTCGTATCCTGCAACACACCTTATTGCTCAATTTATTATATTTAGTTTAATATAAAAATCACGGCACCGTGTTTTATCGGCGCCGTGATTTTTTTGTTTACAATTGTGTTACTTTTATTGATAACTATTAATTGATTTGTTATTATTATAAGGATGTATAAGTGTGTCGTATTGTGTCGCACGAAAATTGGGCACAATACAACTGAAACACGGCGAAATTTTGCACGGCTACGGCAAAGTTTCAATTAAAAATAAGTAGTCTGAAAGGTTAATGGTGATTTAATGGAAAGAAAAGTAGTGATTTTTGATCATCCGCTTATCCAACACAAGCTCAGCATTTTGCGTGATGCCAATACAAGCACAAAGGATTTCCGCGAGCTTGTAAATGAAATTGCAATGCTTATGACCTATGAGGCAACAAGAGATTTACCGACAGAGGACATTAAGGTTAAAACTCCGTGCGGCGTTGCAAACTGCAAGCATATTGCCGGCAGAAAAATGGCGTTCGTTCCGATTCTTCGTGCAGGTCTCGGTATGGTTGACGGCTGTCTTAAACTTGTTCCTGCCGCTCGTGTAGGCCATATCGGCTTATACAGAGACGAAACAACCCATACTCCGGTTGAGTATTATTGCAAGCTCCCCAAGGATATCGAGGAGAGAGAAGTTTTCGTTGTTGACCCGATGCTTGCAACAGGCGGCTCGGCTATCGACGCTATCACTCAAATCAAATTGAGAAATCCGAGAAAGATTATCTTTATGTGCCTTATCGCCGCTCCGGAAGGACTTAAGGCTCTTGAAGAGGCTCATCCCGATGTTGATATTTATTGTGCCGCTCTCGACGACAAGCTTAACAAGGATTGCTACATTATCCCCGGCCTCGGCGACGCAGGCGACAGAATTTTCGGTACAAAATAATCCTTTTCACAATTATTCTCGCTTGCTAAATTATATGGAGGAAAAACAATGGCAAAAAAATCAAAATCAAAAATAAAAATCGGCAAGGATGGCATTTATGACGCTCGCCAGCTCGGCACCGGCAAAATGGTTGTGCTCGGCTTTCAGCATATGTTTGCTATGTTCGGCGCAACAGTTACCGTTCCGCTTTTAACCGGTCTTTCAATTTCAACAACACTTTTGTTTGCGGGCTTGGGCACACTTTTGTTCCACCTTCTCACAAAATTTAAGGTTCCGGCATTCCTCGGCTCGTCATTCGCTTTCATAGGCGGCTATCTCGCAGTAGCACCTATGGTTAAGGATGCAAGCGGCAAAATGGTCGGAAATAAAGAACTTTTACCGTATGCGTGCCTCGGCGTTGCATGTGCAGGTCTCTTGTATTTGGTTGTTGCCGCCCTCGTTAAAATCGTTGGCGTTAACAAGGTTATGAAACTTTTCCCACCGGTTGTAACAGGTCCTATTATTATGGCTATCGGTCTCGGTCTTGCACCGTCTGCTGTTACAAACTGCAAAACAAACTGGTGGCTCGCCCTCGTTGCTCTCGGTCTTGTAATCGTGTTCAACATTTTCGGTAAGGGTATGATTAAAATTGTTCCTATCCTTTTGGGCGTAATCGGCGCATATCTCGTTGCTGTGATTGTCGGCAACGGCTTCGGCGTTGAGTCATTCAAAATCGACTTCTCCGGCGTAAGAGATGCCGCTTGGATTGGCAACCCGATAGAATGGAGCTCAACAGTATTCGGCGGAGTTCACGATAGACCAAAGGCAATTTCGGCAATCATCGCAATCGTTCCTATCGCAATTGCAACAATGATGGAGCACATCGGCGATATTTCCGCTATTTCCGCTACATGCAACAAAAACTATATCAATGACCCGGGCTTACACAGAACACTTCTCGGCGACGGTCTTGCAACATCACTTGCATCACTCTTTGGTGCTCCTGCAAACACTACATACGGCGAAAACACAGGCGTACTTGCTCTTTCAAAGGTTTATGACCCAAGAGTAATCAGAATCGCCGCTTACTTCGCAATTTTCTTCAGCCTTTCACCAAAATTTGCGGCTCTCATCGAATCAATCCCGACAGCTGTTGTCGGCGGTATCTCATTCGTTCTCTACGGTATGATTTCCGCTATCGGCGTTCGTAATGTTGTTGAGGCAAAGGTTGACTTCTCGAAGGCTCGTAACACAAT
>OLIY01001545.1_pt1 | contig 14916 bp, 16 predicted proteins | sample 1601431 | NCBI WGS metagenome assembly OLIY01 (sample SAMN04168659, study PRJEB22393) | human gut metagenome | biome: human gut microbiome; feature: stool | host: Homo sapiens | collected 2014-05-12
GGTCGGCCCCGGGGCGCTGCCTCTTTATTGGAGAAAATTAGCGGTTCAACGAAAAATCAGGCTCAGATGGTGATGTCTCCGCCGTCTTGAGGTTCAGGGATCTTTGCAAAGACGACCATGTAGTCTTCGGCCTTTTCCTGCGTGTCGGTCAGCTTGGTATCGTTCATGACATCAAAGCCGACTTTCAGTTTGCCGCTCGTTTTGTCTTCATTATCCCATTCGATGCACCTATAACCATCAAATCCCTCGAAAATTCTCGCAGCAGCGTAACCCCAGTTGATGGAATCTTTTGCGTTCTTGGGCATCTTAGTGACAGCCACAATATATGGAATTTCCTTGTAGGTCACCTTTGCAATAAACATATTCAGGTTTTCATCATCCGGCTTCTCTGCATTCCATGCATCACCCTCTGCGGCCTTAAATGCAGAGAACACACTATGAGCCTTCTTGCTCAAGTCCTTATCCTCAGAGACTTTGACACCATCAACACTATCATACATATTACCCACCGTCTGCAATGCCTTCAGCATCGCATTCTCCTTCGCGGCGTCCCCGAGGGCACAGCCGGTCAGCATGGACAGTGCCATCACACCAGCCAGTGCAGCGGCCGTAAGTTTCTTGAACAATTTCATGGAAAATTCCTCCTTTATCGGCGCTTTCGTCCGTTGTGGACTGCCGTTTTCGGGCAGTCTCTCTTGTCCGCATTCTACACTTTTTGACCAAACACTGTCAATATTTTTCCGCAGATTCAGAGTTACGCACAGTTCTCCAAGATTTTCTTTGGCGTTTTGACGAAAGCAGAAGCTTTTCGACTCTATTCGTCGCAACTATGAGACGTTTTACATAACAATAATACCACCGCCATCTTCGCCGCAAAAAAGGCGCACCCCGGAGCGAACTGCTCCGGGGTGCGCCTCTCTTATTTTTGAAGAATGAACCACTCAGACGTTCTGCTGAACGTCCTCCGCTGCCACATGGCCCTCCTGCACGCTGATGACAGCGGCGTGGGTGTCAGCGGCCTTTGCAGATGCCTTCGGGAAAAGGCCCGTGTAGATGGTCATGCCAGCCATCAACAGGACAGCCAGTGCAAGGCCGACCAGACGAATCATCATACCGTCAACATTCTCGTTCATGATACCTTCTCCTTTTTCTCTTTTGCGGCCCGGCAGACACCATTCTGCCGCAGCCCGCATCCCAATTTTCCGCTGCGGACCCCCTCTATCGGCCCGCAGCGATGCATTTCCCAAGACATTCCAAAGAAAAAAGCCTAGGGTGAACACACCCCAGGCTCCATTGTCTGTCTGCTTAGTATAATAGTCTCTTTTGCAGTTTTTGTCAAGAGGGAGATGAAGGAAGTTCAGTTTTCTGTTCTCCGACCACTCTCAACAAAGTTTGCTTCTACCCTCATCCTGTGTTATACTTATCTCGCTGCCCTTCTCTACTCTGGCAACAGGGAGGAGGTGAGCAACATGAGTTCTCTGTTCAACAGCTTCCTCGTAACTGTCGGAGCAAATGTAGTCTCGTACTACATCTGCAAGTGGCTTGACAGTTACCGCAAGGGCAAGTAAGCCCAAAAGAACCCCCTCGGAGTGGCCTCTCCGAGGGGGTTCGGTTTTTTGTGAGCAATATGAGCTCTCCAGCCAGCTTCCTTTGGCTATCTTTATTATATGCCGATGGGGGGAAAAGTCAAGCTGTCTGGATAAAAGTTTATGCTTAGGACATAATCGCCCTACTGAAGCGGCATCGTACGGCCAACTTCCCCGGGTTGCGGCTCCCAGCGTCTATTTCGGCCCTTGGGCGGGCCTCATATCCTGCTGGCCGCGGCCCCAACAGCTCCTCCCTGTTTCCGCCGCTGGCGGTGGTCGTCGCTGTTGCACTTGCTGAACTGGGGAGCATCGCTGGGGCGGCTCCGCCGCCCACGCGATGCTTGAGCAATTATTCGAAATGCGCATCCGGCTCGCCCCTCCGGGGCAACCGCCGGATATGCGCAGTCGTGCTCCCCAGTTCGCCGGGAAACTTCTGTTAAACAAAAACGGCTCTGCCGAAGCAGAGCCGTAAAAGCCGTAATACGGTAAAATCAGCGCTTGCTGAACTGGGGAGCACGACGTGCAGCCTTCAGACCGTACTTCTTGCGCTCCTTCATACGAGGATCGCGGGTCAGGAAGCCAGCCTTCTTCAGAGCAGTGCGGTTCTCATCGCTCTGCTGCAGCAGGGCGCGGCTCAGGCCGTGGCGGATAGCGCCAGCCTGACCGGAAACACCGCCGCCGGAAACGCGGACGACGACGTCATACTTGCCCTCGAGGCCCAGCAGGACCAGCGGAGAGCGGACGATCAGCTTCAGGGTCTCCAGACCGAAGTAGTTGTCGATGTCACGGTCGTTGATGGTGACCTTGCCAGTGCCCTGGTAGACGCGCACGCGGGCAACGGAATCCTTACGACGACCAGTGCCGTAGAAATAAGGTTTGGTTTCGTACATGTTCGATTGCCTCCTTCTTAGAACTCGATCTTCTCGGGCTTCTGAGCTGCGTGAGCGTGCTCGGCACCCTGGTAGCAGTGCAGGCGGGTCAGAGCCTTAGCACCGATGGTGTTGGAAGGGATCATGCCCTTGACAGCGTAGGTCATAGCCAGGTCGCTGTTCTCAGCCATCAGCTTGCTGTACTGGATCTTCTTCAGGCCGCCGATGAACTTGCTGTGGGTGATGTGGAACTTCTGCTCGGCCTTCTTGCCGGTCAGAACAGCCTTGTCGCAGTTGATGACGACGACGAAATCGCCGCAGTCAACATTGGGGGTATAATCGACCTTCTGCTTGCCGCGCAGCAGAACAGCAGCCTCAGCAGCGACGTGGCCCAGGCTCTTGCCGGCAGCGTCGAGCAGATACCACTTGCGCTCGACTTCAGCGGGCTTGACGAGAGTAGTGCTCATATCTATTTCCTCCTGATAAGTGTTTCAACGGTTCAATGCGCCTTTTGGGGCGCGAGTGTCAGTATACATCACAAGAACGCCCCTGTCAACATCATTTTTCGATTTTTTCGGCTCAGTTTTTTGAATCTCTCGTTTTCTCTTGTTTTCTCTTGAAATCTCTCGTTTTCTGAAATCGCATTTTCGTTTCTGTTTTTGCGGCAGAGCGCTACAATTTCAGCCCCGAGTATGTTATACTAATAAAGATGCAGCCCCACCCCGGGGCTGAGCCTTACATTTATGAGGAGGGCATTCCTTCATGCCGAAAGACATCCACCAGCGCGACACCGCGCAGCAGCGCTCTTCCCGCCTGCTGCTGGCCATGGGCATCATCGTCCTTCTGGGCGCACTGGCCTATTTTGTGCTGACCCTCGCGGTCAACCGCCGCACCCCCGCTTCGCCTGACACCCGCTACACCGCCGAGAACGGCATCTCCGTCTACTACGAGTCCGCCGTCTGGCCGGTGTGCGAGATGACCGAGGACGCCACCCTTGGCCGTGCGCTGGAACTGGCCTCTGCCGAGAGCAGCGACGACGCCAACTATCAGGTCGTGCTCTTCCAGAGAGGCACGAAAGACGCCTATGAGGACTTCATCGGCCAGTCGGAAAAAGAGCTCAAGCAGGCTTACGGCGTCATCAGCCCCCGGAAAGTCAACCTGAACATCGACGGTGCCGCCGTCACCGCCGTGCGCTGTGATATTCAGGCTTACTACGCCGTGCTGGCCACCATCGAGTACGACGACGGCGACGTCATCTATGTCTCCGGCCTGACCAAGCTGGCCTCCATCAGCGACATCGTCAACCTCGTGGAGAGCGTGAGCCTGTCATGAGCGACACGAAAGCGATGCAGCGGCTCTGCGGCCTGATGCGCAAAGCCGTCCAGCAGTACGAGATGCTGGCCCCCGGCGACCGCGTTCTGGTGGGCGTTTCGGGCGGCAAGGACAGCGTAGCTTTGACCATCGGTCTCGCGCGGCTGCGGCAGTACCTCGGCTTTCCGTTCGAAGTCGTGGCCGTCACCCTCGACCCCCAGTTTGGCGGCAAGCCGGTGGATTACTCCGCGCTGGAAGCGCTGTTCCTGCGGTACGATGTGCCTTATGAGGTGCGCCGCACCCTTATCGGCCCCATCGTCTTCGACTACCGGAACGAGAAGAATCCCTGCTCCCTCTGCGCCAAGATGCGCCGGGGCGCGCTCCACGCCGCTGCCGAAGAGCTGGACTGCAGCAAGGTGGCGCTGGGGCATCATCTGGACGACGCCATCGAGACGTTTTACATGAACCTCTGGCGGGAGGGCCGCATCGGCTGCTTCTCGCCGGTGACAGAGCTGTCCGACCGGGGACTGACCCTCATCCGGCCTCTCCTGCTCGCCACAGAGCAGGAGGTGCGCTGTGCGGTGAAGGAAGAAGGTTTTCCCATCGTCAAGAGCCGCTGCCCGGCCGACGGCGTGACCACCCGGGAGGACACGAAAAACTTTGTCCGGGAGCGGTGCCGCACCGACCGGGCTTTCCGGCAGAAGACCCTTCACGCTCTGCAGGAGAGCGGCATCGACGGCTGGCGTCCTTTGCACCCGGCCCGTACATCAAAAAAGGAGGACACAGCCCATGCAGATGCCCGCATTTGAAAAACACGTCTGGGCCGAGATAGACCTTGACGCCCTGCGCCACAATTTCCGCGCCGTGAAGGCCCGGGCCGGGGAGATGCCTCTGTGCGCTGTCGTCAAAGCCGACAGCTACGGCCACGGTGCCGTAGAGTGCGCCAGGGTCTTTGCCGAAGAGGGGGCCGCATGGCTGGCTGTGAGCTGTCTGGCGGAAGCCCGTCAGCTGCGCAAAGCCGGGCTGACGCTGCCCATCCTCATTCTGGGCCATGTGGAGCCGGGCCGTGTACCCGTCCTCATCCAGGAGGACATCACCGCCGCCTGCTACTCCCTGCCCCAGGCCAGGGCCCTCAGCGAGGCCGCCTGTGCCGCCGGCGTGAAGGTCAAAGTCCACCTCAAGGCCGACACCGGCATGGGCCGCATCGGTTTTGCGCTCCGCACCGACTTTGACGCGGCGCTGGCCGGGATGCTGGATGCCTGCCGCCTGCCGGGTCTGGAGGTGACGGGCCTGTTCCAGCACTTTGCTGTGGCCGACGACGACAGCGCTGACAGCGTGGCTTATACCAGCCAGCAGCACGAGCTCTTCGTCCGGGCCTATCAGGGCCTTGCCGAGGCCGGTTTTGAGCCTGCCGTCGTCCACTGCGACAACTCCGCCGGGGTGATGCTCCACCCCGACTGGCCCGCCGGACTGCCCCGCACCCACTGCATGGCACGCCCCGGCATCATCCTCTACGGCTTCGACCCCAGCGATGAAGTCCGCTTCGGCATCTTCCGCCCGGTGATGAAGCTCAAGACCATCGTCAGCATGGTCAAGGAGATGGAGCCGGGCCAGTCGGCCAGTTACGGACGCCGCTTCACCGCGGAAAAGCCCACCAGGGTCGCCACCCTCTGTGCCGGTTACGCCGACGGCTACCCCCGCCTTTTGAGCTGCGGCAAGGGCATCGTGGAGATAAAGGGTATGCCCTGCCCCGTTCTGGGCCGGGTCTGCATGGACCAGATCATGGTGGATGTCTCGGCTCTGCCCGACGTGCAGGAAGGGGACGAAGCCATCCTGTGGGGCGGCGAAGTGAGCGACAGCGCCGAGACCATCGCCCACAAGACCGATACCATTTCTTACGAGGTGCTCTGCGGCGTTTCCCGCCGGGTACCCCGCGTTTACCTGGAAAACGGCGGCATCAAAGCCGTCGAGGACTGGATCCTATAAATTTCGGAGGAACTACATGGCAAGAGACAACATCCGCAACTTCTGCATCATCGCGCACATCGACCACGGCAAATCCACCCTCTCTGACCGCATCCTCGAGCTGACCAAGAGCGTGGACGAGCGGACGATGGAGGACCAGATCCTCGACAACATGGACATCGAGCGGGAACGCGGCATCACCATCAAGGCCCGCGCCGTCACCATGAACTACACCGCCAAGGACGGCAAGGTGTACGAGTTCAACCTCATCGACACCCCGGGCCACGTGGACTTCGCTTACGAAGTCAGCCGCAGCCTCGCCGCCTGCGAGGGCGCTATCCTCGTGGTGGACGCCACCCAGGGCGTGGAGGCCCAGACCCTCGCCAATACCTATATGGCGCTGGAACACGACCTCGAGCTGGTGCCTATCCTGAACAAGATCGACCTGCCCTCTGCCCACCCGGACGAGGTGGCGCAGGAAGTGGAGGACGTCATCGGCCTGCCCTGCCTCGACGCGCCCCGCGTCTCGGCCAAAACCGGCCTGAACATCGATCAGGTGCTGGAGCGTGTGGTCAGCGACATCCCCGCCCCCACCGGCGACCCGGACGCCCCCCTCAAGGCCCTCATCTTCGACAGCATCTACGACAGCTACAAGGGCGTCATCGTCTATATCCGCGTCTTTGAAGGTACGGTCAAGCCCGGCGACACCATCCGCCTGATGGCCACCGGGGCCCAGTTCACGCTGGTGGAGGTGGGCCACATGGGTGCCACCAGCCTGACCCCCTGCAGCCAGCTGCAGGCCGGCGAGGTCGGCTACCTGACCGCCAGCATCAAGACCGTGCAGGACACCCGCGTCGGCGACACCGTCACCCTGGCGAATAACCCCACCCCCGAGGCTCTGCCCGGCTACCGTCAGGTCAAGCCCATGGTGTTCTGCGGCATCTACCCCGCCGACGGTGCCAAGTACCCCGACCTGAAGGACGCGCTGGAAAAGCTTCGCCTGAACGATGCGTCCCTGAGCTTTGACGCAGAGACCAGCGTGGCGCTGGGCTTTGGCTTCCGGTGCGGCTTTCTTGGCCTTCTGCATCTGGAGATCATCATCGAGCGCCTGGAGCGCGAGTTCGACCTGGACCTTATCACCACCGCCCCCAGCGTGGAATACCGCATCACGCTGACAGACGGTGCCGTAAAACTCATCGACAACCCCACCAATTACCCCGATCCGGCGCAAATCGCCAAGGCCGAGGAGCCGTTCGTGGATGCGCATATCTATACCCCTACCGATTATGTGGGCAGCCTGATGGAGCTGTGCCAGAACCGCCGCGGCATCATGCGAGACATGAAGTACATGGACGCCACCCGTGTAGATCTGCATTATGAGCTTCCGCTGGGCGAGATCGTATACGACTTCTTCGACGCTATCAAAAGCCGCAGCCGCGGCTACGCCAGCTATGACTATGAGATGAAGGGCTTTGTGGAATCCAAGCTGGTGAAGCTGGACATCCTGCTCAACGGCGACATGGTGGACGCGCTTTCGATGATCGTCCACGCGGATACCGCTTATGCCAAGGGCCGCCGTCTGGCGGAAAAGCTGAAGGAAAACATTCCCCGCCAGATGTTCGAGATCCCCATCCAGGCGGCCATCGGAGGCAAGATCATTGCCCGCGAAACCGTGAAGGCCATGCGCAAGGACGTTCTGGCCAAGTGCTACGGCGGCGACATCACCCGTAAGAAAAAACTTCTGGAAAAGCAGAAGGAAGGCAAAAAGAAGATGCGCCAGCTGGGTACGGTGCAGGTGCCCAGCGAGGCGTTCACCGCCGTGCTCAAGCTCGACAGCGACGACGATTGATATTGATTTTCCGCTCCCCTCCCCCCGGAGGGGAGTTTTTTTCATATCTGGCGGGCAGCTAAGGATCTTAACTCAAATCTTGACCTTTCTTCTGATCTTCCCGCCCCAAAAAGGACAAAAAGCCCCCGCCTCCGGAAGTTCCGGAGGCGGGGGCTTCGCCGAACTGTGGCTTATGAAGAAGGTTTTCGGAAGGTACCGCTTATCAGGCAGGCTGTGCCTTGTTGGCGTTCTTCTTGCCCGTCATGAAGCAGTAAGCCATGATGAGCACGCATCCAGCAATGCCGATAATATCAGACATGGAGCTGGGCAGGATGAAGATGAAGGCCACGACATCGCAGGCGATGCGCTCCCACATCTTCAGGGGACGGAACAGGTAGCCAGCGATGCCGCAGGCCAGCAGATAGGTGGCTGCAATGACGATGCAGTATGCAATGATGATCTCCACCGCAGTGCCTTCCAGCAGGATAGCGGGACGATACACGAATGCAAAGGGGACGATGAAAGCGGTGATGGCGAAGGAGAATGCCTTCCAGCCGGTCTTCCATGCGCTTGCACCCGCGATGCCTGCCGCAGTAAAGGATGCCAGACAGACGGGAGGAGTGATCTGAGCCACGACACCGAAGTAGAAGATGAACATATTGGTGACCAGAGCGGAGATGCCCAGACCCTGGATAGCCGATGCGAACAGAGTGACAGCGATCAGGTAAGCGGCCACGGTAGGCAGTGCCATGCCCAGCAGCAGGCAGCCCAGAGCGGCGATGAGCAATGCGATGAACAGGCTGCCCTCACCAGAGGTACCGATGAGCTTTGCGATCTTGACGGCAACGCCGGAGTTGACCACGATGCCGATCATGATGCCGCAGGCAGCGGTGGGGATCGCAATGTTTGCGGCCTGACGGACGCCGTCCATCAGGGTCTGGAGCAGCTTGCGGGGACTCATGCGGGTCTCAGGAGAGATCGCTGCGATGATGATGGAGAAAATGGTGCAGTAGATCGCGGAACGGGGCAGAGAGTAGCCCATGATGATCATGATGACCAGAACGATGATGGGCAGCAGACGGTACACGCGGGGCAGGATGGGCTTGCCTTCGTAATGTACGCCGGAGTCTTTGCCCAGACCCTTCTTCTTTGCGATCATGTGGACAAGGATGAACACGGCGAGGAAGTAGGCCACAGCGGGCAGGACGGCTGCTGCTGCGATCTGCGCATACTGCACGCCGATGATCTCGGCCATGATGAATGCGCCAGCGCCCATGATGGGGGGCATGATCTGGCCGCCGGTGGAAGCAACAGACTCGACTGCTGCTGCCTCTTCGGGGGCATAACCGGTCTTTTTCATCAGGGGGATGGTCAGAACGCCGGTGGTGGAAACATTTGCGATCGCAGAACCGGAAACCATGCCCAGCAGGCCGGAAGAGATGACAGCTGCCTTTGCGGGGCCGCCGACCGTCTTATCGCTGAGCTTCATGCCGCCGTCGATCAGGACACCGCCGCCGCCGCAGTTGGAGAAGAAGGTGCCGAAAACGAGGAAGTAGAACAGGGTGCCCAGAGAAGTGACCAGCGGAGAGCCGAAGATGCCATTCTCGCCGTACATCAGGACTTCCATCAGTTTGGGGAAGCTGATGCCGGAGAAGCGGAACAGGCCGGGGATATACTGGCCGAACCATGCATAAGCAAGGAAGAAGCAGATGACCCAGAACAGGGACATACTGACCACGCGGCGGACAGCCTCCATGACATTGATGACCAGAAGCACCGCCACGATGACCTCGGTGGTGGTCATAACGTCAACATTGAAGATGCGGTAGTTGAGCTGTTCTGCGTGGCTCAGGAAGAACCAGCAGATGAAGCAGCTGGACGCAATGAGGAAGATGTCGTAGATCCACCACAGCTTATTGTGGCTCTTGGATTTCTCGGCCATCGGATTGTACAGCCACACCACGACCAGTGCAAGGCACATATGGAGCGGCAGCTGGAACCACGGGTCAAGGGGCTTGACCAGCTTGATGTAGAGCTGGAACACCGTCCAGATAACGGTAAGAACTGCCAGCGAATAGAAGCGCCATTTCGGCATATTCTTCAGCAGCTTGGCGATTTTGGTATCTTCGTCCTCTTCGTTTGCCAGAGCCTTGGCCTTGGCGTCGAGAGCCGATACCTTGGTTTCTTTTTCGTTGCTCATATTTCCCTCCGTATTATCCCTTGTGAAAGCAGAGGCCGGACACCGCAAAGCGTCCGGCCTCTGCCTACGGTCAAAGGATAGATCTGATGTCGTGCGGAGCGCCTCCGCCGAAAGCTTTCACAGCCGGAACTTACTTCATGTAGCCTGCTTCCTTGTAGTACTTCTCAGCACCGGGATGCAGCGGGCAGCCGCCGCGCTTCATCTCTTCCCAAGCGGTCTCAGGCTCCCACGGAGACAGGGAATTGTACTCGGCCACCAGAGCGTCGCGGTTCTCGCTCAGGCTCTTGGTGATGGCGTAGACGACATCCTCGCTCAGGCTCTCTTTGCAGAAGACGCAGTCGGGAGTGCCGGGCAGCGTCAGCTCCTTATCCTGACCCTTGAAGGAGTTGGCCGGGATGGTGATGAGGTCGAAGCCCTTTTCGCTGACGAACCAGCTGCACAGGTCATCGCCCCACTGCAGGAAGGTGACATCCACGCTGGTAGCGATCTGAGCCATGGTGGAAGAAGCAGAAGAGGTGTGGTCGATGTAGAAGTCGATCTGGCCGTCCGCGATGGCGTCTGCGTTGGCATCGCCGCCCTGGTTGGTGATGGAGCCGCCCCAGCTCTTCAGGTCGTCCTCGGTCACGCCGAAGTACTCGAGCAGCAGGTAAGCGCCCTCAGCATCCATGGAGCCCTTTGCGGAGCAGCCGATGCGCAGGGGCAGCTTCTGCTCGAAGATCTCCTCGATGGTGGAGACATTGTACTTCTGCAGGAATGCGTTGGACACGCAGTTGATGTAGCAGACAGCAGTCAGGCCGCCGATGATCGCTGCATAGCCGCTGGTAGCAGGCTTGCCCAGAGTGCCTTCCTCCATTGCCCACTTTGCAGGAGCACCGTTGATGAAGGCCAGATCGGTGTTGCCGGAAGCAAACAGATAAGGAGCGCCCATACCGCCAGGAGAGTCAGGGTTGACGTTGACAGTCTGGAAACCGCCAGCCTTCTCCAGCACCTTGGACATTGCAACGATCATATTGTAAGAGCCAGAACCGACCTTATCGGAGCTGAAGTTCAGAGTCTCTTTGCTCATATCGGGCAGACCATCCACAGCCTTTGCCTCAACGGAAGGAGCTGCCTCACTGGAGGCTGCGGTGCTGGTGGAGGAAGAGCCGCCGCAGGCTGCCAGAGCACCAGCCGCTGCCATAGTACCAGAAACCTTCAGAAAGCTGCGACGAGAAATCTTTTTCATAATCTTGTTCTCCTTTTCTCTTGGGGTTCTCGTGTAGCGAACCGGACTGTGTACTTCATGCCTTCTTCTGCGGCGTCGCCGCTTTTCACAGTCTTTGTTCGTTTTTGTTGTCTAAATTATATTCAAAATGGCAGACCCTTACAACGGCTAAACCGCCTTGTTTTCGTTTCATTCTGAAACATTTCCAGGATATTTCATGAATGTTCTGTTAAAATCGTAACATTTTAGAACGCTTTGATGGTCTTGCTCAAATTCACACGTTTCAGGATAGAACTTTTCTTTCCGTCCGTTAAGTTAAAAAACGCCCGCCTTTGCAGCAGGAACTGCAAAAGCGGGCGTGTAAGGAGCTATTGGAAGATTTACGCCTCGCGGCCGGTCATCTTGACGGCATACTTGATGGCGTTGACAAGGCTCAGCTCATTGCCGTTGCCCTTGCCTGCATGGTAGAAGTCGGTGCCGTGGTCCACGCTGGCGCGGATGATGGGCAGGCCGAGGGTCACGTTGACGCCCTCGACCGCCTTCCACTCCTGCTTCTCACGGTCGTAGACGAAGCCGACGGTCTTGAGGGGGATATGGCCCTGATCGTGGTACATGCAGACCACGATGTCGTACCAGCCGCCGATGGCCTGAGAGAAAACGCTGTCCGGCGGGCAGGGGCCGACAACACCGGTGATGCCCTCGGCCTTGGCAGCCTCGATGGCCGGGGTGATCTCCTCGATCTCCTCGCGGCCGAACAGGCCGTTCTCGCCGCAGTGGGGGTTCAGGCCGGCCACAGCGATGCGGGGGTTCTCGATGCCCATATCCTTGCAGGCTTTATTGGCGATCTCGATGACTTCCAGCACACGCTCTTTCTTGACCCGGTCGCAGGCTTCGCGCAGGGAGACGTGGGTGGAGACGTGGACCACGCGCAGGTCGTGGTGGGCCAGCATCATGGTGTACTTCTTGGTATGGGTGTAGGTGGCGTAAATCTCGGTGTGGCCGTCGAAATGGGTGTAGCCGTCCGACTTCTCGCCGTGATAGTATTCCAGAGCCTTGTTCATGGCTTCCTTGTTCAGGGCGTTGGTGCAGGTAGCGTCCACCTCACCGGCCATGGCCAGCTCGATGACCTTCTTGACACACTGGAAGGCGGCGTTGCCGCCCTCCACGCTCACCTTTGCCATCTCGAACTTGTTGATGTCCTCGATGAGGTCGAGGTGCAGCACGTCGATGGTTCCGGGGGTGAACAGGGCATCCGACACCTTGTCGCAGCGGTGGATGACGATGTCCTCACGGCCAACGAACTTTCTGGCCTGCTCGAACACCTTCACGTCGCCCACAACGATGGGGCGGCAGTAGGTGTACTGCTCCGGGTCTGCCAGAGCCTTGATGGTGATCTCCGGGCCGGAGCCGGCGGGATCGCCCATCGTAATGCCAACGATCGGTTTATTCATAGCAGTGCTCTCCTTGCTCTTCTCAGTTCAGGCCCTTGGCAGCGTTCTCAGCCAGAACTTTCTTGATGGCTTCCAGACCCTCTTCGGGGACGTAGTTGAAGGGGGCGCGGCACTTGCCGACGTTGTGGCCCTGCAGGGCGACAGCAGTCTTGATGATGGTGTTGGGGTTGCCATACTTGAAGGTCTGCTGCAGGATGGCGATAGCGTCCTGAGCGGCCTGTGCGCCCTCGAGGTCGCCAGCCTTGAAGCAGTCGTAGATCTTTGCAACAGTGGCAGGCCAGATGTTGGCGCGGCCTGCAATGCCGCCTGCGCCGCCCTCTTTCAGGCAGGTCAGGATAGCGCCGTCGTTGCCGGCGAGGATGGCCACATCCTTGTCCAGCTCACGGGTCAGGCGGATGTAAGCTTTCAGGTTCTCAATGTCGCCGCTGGAATCCTTTGCGCCGACGATGACGTCCACGTCCAGTTCCCGCAGCTTTTCGGCCACGGGCTTCATGGCCGCGGCGCATTTTTCGGGGTACTGCTGCAGATACGCCATCTGGCAGTAGGCCGAGGAATGGCGGCCGGAGGACAGCAGGAAGTGGCCCTCCAGAAACGCGTCGCAGGACTTCAATATTTCAAGCACATCGTTCATGTGGATTCTCCTTTTTATTCCAATCAGATCTGTGTATTTTCGGCTTAGACCTGCGCGCAGCCGCGGATCTCCGCAAGGGAGCGCACACCGTGGCCCTGCATCCAGGCGGCGATGCCGTCGGTGATCTTTTCGCAGGCGCGCGGGTCGCTGAAATTGGCGGTGCCCACCTGCACGGCCGCCGCGCCGGCCATGATGAACTCCAGCGCGTCCCCGGCTGTGGCAATGCCGCCCAGCCCCACCACGGGCACCTGCACGGCCCTGCACACCTGATACACCATGCGCAGGGCGATGGGGCGGATGGCCGGGCCGGACAGCCCTGCAAACACATTGTTGAATACAGGGCGGCGTTTTTCCAGGTCAATGGCCATGGCCTGGAACGTGTTGACGAGGGAAAGCCCATCCGCGCCCGCCGCCTCGCAGGCAAGGGCCATTTCGGTGATGTTCTCCGCGTTGGGAGAGAGCTTCACGATAAGGGGCTTTTTCGTGCAGGCCCGCACGCGGGACACTACTTCCCGCGCGCTTTCCGCTTTCACGCCATAGGCGATTCCGCCCGCCTTCACGTTGGGGCAGCTGATGTTCAGTTCCAGCACATCAATGCCTGCGGCGCACAGCTTCTGCACGCCCTCCACGTTTTCCTCAATGGTATGGCCGCCCAGGTTGACCCAGACGGCGGTGCCGCAGGTTTTCATGGCGGGCAGCTCGTTTTCAATAAAGTGCTGCACGCCGGGGTTCTGCAGGCCGATGGAGTTCATCAGGCCCGACGGCGTCTCGTAGAGGCGCTCACCCTAGTTGCCGGGCTGGCCGTTCAGGGTCAGCCCCTTGCCGGAGATGCCGCCCAGCACGCGCAGATCCTCAATGCCCGCGTACTCGGGGCCGAAGCCGAAGGTGCCGCTGGCTGCGATGACCGGCCCGGCCAGCCGCTTGCCGAGAAAATCAACATGCAGGTCTGCCATCAGTCAAACACCTCCTGTGCGTTAAAGACCGGGCCGTCCTTGCAGACGGTGACCGGGCCGATTTTCGTATGGCAGGTGCAGCCCAGGCACGCGCCCAGACCGCAAGCCATCTTCTTTTCAAGGCTGGCCAGGCAGGGCACGCCAGCGGCGGCGCAGAGCTTAGCCACGCCGCGCATCATGACCATGGGGCCGCAGGTCAGCACCATGGCGAACTGTTCCGGGTGCAGGATGCCGGTTACCAGGCCGTGGTAACCCACCGCGCCGGAATCCGTTGCAATGCTGATGGCGGCGCAGTAAGGCAGGAAAGCTTCCAGCCCATAGGGCTCATCACGGAAGCCGCAGTACAGTTCCGGCTTGCAGCCCGCCGCAGCCAGCTCCTTGCAGAGCTGCAGCAGCGGCGCGGTGCCAATACCGCCGCCCACAACAGCGATCTTGCCGTTTTTGCCGCCTGCCGCCCGGGCGATCGCGGCCACATCAAATCCGTTGCCGCATGGGCCGGTCACCGTCAGGGTGTCGCCCTCTTTCAGGGCGGCCAGCTTCTGGGTTCCCTCACCCTTGACCTGATACAGGAAAGTCAGTGCGCCGGTCGCGGCGTCAAAATCATGCACGCTGATGGGGCGGGACAGGAAGGGGGCCTCATCAGCACCCCAGGCACGCAGGGTAAAGAACTGCCCGGCGTGGGGGGCATGCTCCCGGTCAGGCCAGAGGGCACGCAGGAGCCGGATGTCCGGCAGGATGCTCTCATGGCTCAGAACGGTGGCTTCACAGCAGGCTGCACGCATGAGCAATGGCCTCCTTCATGTTCACACACTCGTTGTAAGCGGCCTCATCAAAGGCCACGCCGGGCTGCTTCTTGTAGGCCAGCAGGATGCCGCGGCTGGAGTTGACCACGCCGCCGTTGCCCTTGGTCAGGTACTG
>OLIY01001550.1_pt1 | contig 14827 bp, 10 predicted proteins | sample 1601431 | NCBI WGS metagenome assembly OLIY01 (sample SAMN04168659, study PRJEB22393) | human gut metagenome | biome: human gut microbiome; feature: stool | host: Homo sapiens | collected 2014-05-12
CAAAGACATAAAAAAAGTGCTTATGATAGGCTCAGGTCCTATTGTAATCGGTCAGGCGGCGGAGTTTGACTACGCAGGAGCGCAGGCTTGCCGTGTATTAAGGGACGAGGGCATTGAGGTTGTGCTTGTCAACTCAAACCCCGCAACGATTATGACCGACAGCGCACTTGCAGACCACATTTATCTTGAGCCGCTCACAGAAGAAACGGTTAAAAGAATAATTGAAAAAGAACGCCCCGACTCAATACTTTGCGGACTCGGCGGACAAACCGGACTTACAATCGGAATGCAGCTTGCAAAGGACGGATACCTTGACAAGATGGGTGTCAAACTGCTCGGAACGGACGCCGAGGCTATCGACAAAGCCGAGGACAGACAAATGTTCCGCGACACAATGGTGAAAATCAACCAGCCTGTTGTTCCGTCGGACATTGCAAACGACCTTGAAACGGCAGAAAAAATTGCCGAGGAAATAGGATACCCGGTTATCATTCGCCCGGCGTTTACGCTCGGCGGTGCAGGCGGCGGTGTTGCACGCAACAAACACGAGCTTGACATTATCGCAAAAAACGGCTTGATGCTCTCCCCCATCACTCAAATTCTTGTTGAAAGATATATTGCAGGATGGAAAGAAATTGAGTTTGAGGTAATGCGTGACCACGCAGGCAATGTTATTGCCGTTTGCTCGATGGAAAACTTTGACCCGGTAGGCGTACACACCGGCGACAGCATAGTTATCGCCCCGGCGGTGACATTATCCGACAAGGAATATCAAATGCTGCGCAGTGCGTCGCTTGATATTATAACAGAGCTTGGAATTGAGGGCGGCTGTAACTGCCAATTTGCGCTCAACCCCGAGACATTTGAATACAGCGTAATTGAGGTTAACCCGAGAGTTTCGCGTTCGTCTGCACTTGCATCAAAAGCGACGGGTTATCCGATTGCAAAGGTAACGACAAAAATCGCGCTTGGCTACACTCTTGACGAAATCAAAAACGATGTAACAGGCAAGACATGCGCATGTTTTGAGCCGACGCTCGACTATGTTGTAGTCAAAATGCCGAAATGGCCGTTTGACAAATTTGTGCAAGCATCGAGAAAGCTTGGCACTCAAATGAAAGCGACCGGTGAGGTAATGAGCATTGCTCCGACATTTGAGGCGGCTATAATGAAAGCTGTTAGAGGTGCTGAAATCGGGCTTGAAACGCTCAACAACAAGGCGGTTGACAAGGGCGTCATTCACGAGTTGCTTGCCGCGCAGGATGATTTGAGATTATTCAGCGTATTCAGGGCAATCAAAGAAGGAATGAGCATTGAGGAAATACATAAAATCACGATGATTGACGAGTGGTTTTTATACAAGCTCAAAAACCTTGCGGATTATGAAAAGGAAATTGCAGGCAATGCGCTTTCACGCGAGCAATATTCAAAAGGCAAGGATTTGGGTTATCCCGACAAGGCGCTTGAAAAATTATGCGGCTATCCCCTTGCGTTCCACAAAAACTGTGTATATAAAATGGTTGATACCTGCGGCGCAGAATTTGCCGCTGAAACACCTTATTTTTATTCGACATATGACGAGCACTGCGAGGCACGCGAGCTTTGCGACAACGAGAAAGAGAAAATCATCGTTCTCGGCTCCGGTCCTATCAGAATCGGTCAGGGTATCGAATTTGACTACTCCTCCGTTCACTGCGTATGGACGCTTAAGGAGCTTGGGTACGAGGTTATACTCGTCAACAACAATCCCGAAACGGTTTCGACCGACTTTGACACCGGCGACAGGCTTTATTTTGAACCGCTGACCGACGAAGATGTTATGAATATCATCAAGGTTGAAAAGCCGATAGGCGTTGTAGTTGCATTCGGCGGACAAACTGCTATCAAGCTGACAAAATTCCTTGATGAAAACGGAATTAAAATTCTCGGAACATCGGCAGAATCAATCGACATTGCCGAGGACAGAGAGAGATTTGACGAGTTGCTTGAAAAATTCGGTATTCGCAGACCGAAAGGCACCTCTGTTATGACTCTTGATGAGGCACTTGAGGCTGCCGACAGACTCGGATACCCTGTATTGCTCAGACCGTCATATGTAATCGGCGGTCAAAATATGACAATCGCATACACCGACGACGATGTTAAGCAATATATGGCAATCATACTTGCGCAGGGCATCGAAAACCCGGTGCTTGTTGACAAATATATGATGGGCACGGAACTTGAGGTTGACTGCATAAGCGACGGCAAGGATGTGCTTATCCCCGGAATTATGGAGCATATCGAGAGAGCAGGCGTTCACAGCGGCGACTCGATTGCTGTATATCCTCCGTACAATTTAAACGATATGATGCTCGGCAAAATTTGCGACATATCGCAGAAACTTGCTCTTTCGCTCGGAACAAAGGGTCTTGTAAACATTCAGTACCTTATTTATCAAAACGAGCTTTATGTAATCGAGGTTAACCCGAGAGCGTCGAGAACGATACCTTACATAAGCAAGGTAACGGGTGTTCCGATGGTTGAACTTGCTACAAAAATCATGGTAGGCTCATCGCTCAAGGAGCTTGGCTACGGAACGGGACTGTATCATATTCCGCCGTATTTTGCTGTCAAGGTGCCTGTATTCAGCTTTGAAAAGCTAAACGATGTTAACTCACAGCTTGGACCGGAAATGAAATCGACCGGTGAGGTTTTGGGCGTCGGTAAGAATCTCAAAGAGGCATTATTCAAAGGTCTTGTAAGCGCAGGATTTAAAGTTGATGTAAACAAGCACGGTCACGGAGTGCTCATCACCGTGACAAAGCAGGACAGATACGAAATCGTGAACCTTGCGAAAAAGCTTGACGATTTGGGTGCAAAGCTTTGGGCAACGCCTGAAACGGCAAAGGAGATTGCAAGGCTTGGAATTGATGTTTCGGTTGTCAACAAGCTTCGCGAGGACAACTCGATTATGGACCTTGTTGAGTCGGGCAAGCTTGACTACATTGTTTACACCGGCAAATCGGACAGAAAATCAATCAATGACTACATTAAGCTTCACAACAGAGCAAATCAGCTCGGCATTGCAACGCTGACATCGCTTGACACGGCTAACGCGCTTGCAGACATTATTGCATCACGCTATAATCAGGAAAACACGGAGCTTGTTGACATAAACAATATGAGAAAAGAAAAAGGCGTGCTTAAATTCTCCAAGATGGAGGGTTGCGGCGACGACTACATTTTCTTCAACAACCAATGCGGAATTATCACCTGCCCTGAAAGTTTTGCAATTGAATTTTGCGACAGACACTATTCAATCGGCGGCGACGGCATTGTACTTATTGAAACAAGCGAGATTGCTGACGCAAAGATGAGAATTTTCAACCTCGACGGCAGTGAGGGCAAGATGGCAGGCAACTCGATAAGGTCGGTTGCAAAATTTCTTTACGACAATGACATTGTTAAGAAAGACGAGATGACGATTGAAACGGCGTCGGGCGTAAAGACCGTGAGAGTATTTACACGCGAGGGCAAGGTTTCATCGGCAACCGTTGACATCGGCAAGGCAGAGCTTAAGCCCGAGAGAATCCCTGTTCTTATGAGCGGCGAAAATGTAATCAACAGACCATACACGGTGCTTGACAAGGAATACAATATCACTTGTGTTTCGACAGGAAATCCGCACTGCGTTGTATTTGTTGACAATGTTGACAAGATTGATATTGAAACAGTCGGCAGAGCGTTTGAAAACGCCGAGATATTCCCCGAGCGTGTCAACACGGAATTTGTAAGAGTAGTTAACTCAAACACAATCAAGATGCGTGTTTGGGAGCGCGGAAACGGCGAAACGCTTGCGTGCGGTACCGGAGCGGCTGCGGCGGTTGTTGCGGCGGTTGAAAACGGATACTGCAAAAAGGGCGAGAACATTACCGTTAAGCTCCGCGGCGGCGATTTGATTGTCAACTACACCGACGAAAAAATCACGCTCACAGGCAACACAAACCTTGTTTACAAGGGCGAAATCGAATACTAAACAAAAAATACTGTGCCTTAACGGCACAGTATTTTTTTGCATTATAAAAACAGCGCGGAACGAACCGCGCTGTTGAATTTTATCAAGATTGACTTAATATTAATACTTGGATTTTGTTGTGTAATTAACCTTGCCGTTGACATAGCGTCTTAATGTGAATTTTTTGCCGCTTCGTGAAACTTTAAGAGTTACTTTCGGAGGCGATACATTATAGCTTGTGTAGAATGCACATGTAAGTTTGCCGTTTGAGCAGGTCATTTTAATCTTAACGGGATAGCCGCTTGTGTTTTTAAACTTGAAATCTTTTGAGCCCCAATAGATTGCAGCATCTCTGCCGAGCGGACAGTACGAAACTCTTTGGCTGTGCTGTGAACGCTCAACAATTTTGAAGTTTGAATAAAGTGCAGCGTTAAACATTGTTGACGCAACCTGGCAAACACCGCCGCCGAGGCTTTGAGCAGTGCCTGAGCCGCCGGTAAAGATTGTTGCCGGCTTATAGCCCTTTGCCGCAGTTCTCTTGCCTACAACCTTATTGAACGAGAAAGTTTCGCCCGGTTTGAGTACAGTGCCGTTGATTGCCTTGCAGGCAAGCTGAAGATTTTTTGTTCTGTTTGCATTTTTAACATAACTCGTGGTGTAATACTCATAGCAATTTGAATATGAAGTTGAAAGCGTTTTGCTCCAATTGCCGTAGATTGTTATGGTTTTACCGCCCGATTTATACTTCTTGTAAGCTTTGATTCTTGCATAATAAGTCTTGCTTGTTTTCGGAATTGAAATTGAGGCAGAAGTTTTGTTGTATGCAACATTTGTTGTTTTAACGCCTTTTCTGAAGTTTTTATCGGTTGAATACTGAATTGTATAACCTGAGCAAGAAATTTTATTCCAGCCGACAACAAGCTTTTTGCTGTTTTTGGTTTTTGTTGTTTTGTTGTTTGTAACGGCATTTGGGCGTGTTGCTGTTGTATAAATCGCACTCAAATCGCCGCAGACGGTTTTTTTGCCCGTCTTGTAAACAGGCATAACTCTGAAACAGCAAACTGAGTTGTTTTTAAGACCGGTAACCCTACAATAAGTTGATTTAACCTCTGCGAGATATTTTGAGTTGCCGCCCTTGCTGTCACACATATAGAGTCTGTAATGTGTAGCGCCTGTATTTTTTTGTGACGCCCACTTAACTACAACAGAAGTATTTGTTCTCTCGCCTGTATCAAGACCCGAAACCTTTGCGGGTTTAACATTAAGAGTCAATGTTTTTGAGCCTGTGAAATTGCTTTTACCATTGATAACAACCTTGCAGGTTTTGTAGCCTGCTTTTTTGTAATTTGAGGCAGAGATTGTATAATCCGTGCCCTCTTTAAGCGTTGCGCCGTTAAAGGTGAGCTTAAGTTTCGGCGCTTTGCCTGCAACTGCGTCGGAAACAACGGTAACCTTCGGCGAGCTGATTGATGCGGCGTTGACTTTGAAATTCTTTGAAACATAACCGCTGTATGCACCCGTACCTGTTACGGTAACGGTTGCAGTGCCGTGGTTGATATTGTTTGAATACGCAACGGTGTAATCTGTGCCGAGAGTGAGTGTTTTTTCGCTCGCAGCCCTGTTTCAGTTGCAGGAACGGCGATTTTAACCGTTACGCTCGGCTTATGCTGTGAGCCGTTGTATGTATATGACGACTGACTGAGCGAAACACTTGCAGACGAAATATCCGTTGTTTCGGATGCATATGCGGTAACGCCCAAAAGACAGCAAACAGCAAACACAATTGCGGTTGAAATTGTCATTAATGCTTTTTTCATATGTTTCCTCCTATTTATTCTGACCGTAGTAAGCATTTTTGCCATGCTTTCTTTGGTAGTGTTTATCAAGCAAATAGCTTTCAATACCTATATCGGAATCGTCGCTCATCGCAGCAACTCTTTCGGTTCTTGACGCCATTTTAGCTATCTCTTCAAGGATAAGGGCATTTTCTACTGCCTTAAAAGCATCCTTACCCCAAGCGAACGGACCGTGACGGTGAATCAGGACAGCAGGACACTCCTCGGGAGAAATGCCGCGTTTTTTGAACTCTTCGACAATAACCTTGCCGGTATTAAGCTCATACTCACCACGAACTTCCTGCTCAGTAAGCCCTCTTGTGCACGGAACGGCACCGTTTGCAAAATCGGCGTGAGTTGTGCCGTAGGCAGGAATATCTCTGCCTGCCTGCGCCCATGAGCATGCCCATGAAGAATGAGTGTGAACGATACCGCCGATATTTTCAAATTTATTATACAACTCGAGATGAGTCGGTGTATCCGATGAGGGGTTGAGGTCACCCTCAATCTTATTTCCGTTTAAATCCATAACAACCATATCATCGGCAGTCATTTTATCATAAGGAACGCCCGACGGCTTGATTACAAACAAGCCCTTTTCCCTATCAATTGCGGAAACATTACCCCAAGTGAGGACAACCAAACCGTAATCAACAAGTTTGAGATTTGCCTCGAGCACCTTTTGCTTTAATTCTTCCAACATAATTTTAATCCTACATTCCTAATTTATATGCAACATCGTTATAGAATAATTCTTTTCTGAACGAATTGATTTCGGTATCCTTATTGATATAAACAAACTCAATGCCCATAATCTCGGCAAAATCGCGCATATGCTCTGCCGTGAGTGAATATGAAAGCACCGAATGGTGAGCACCGCCGGCATAAATCCAAGCCTCAGCCGAGGTTTGAAGGCACGGAAGCGGTTTCCACAAAACGCCTGCAACCGGGAGTTTTGGCATTTCGTTTACCTGCTCCTTACATTCTACATCGTTTACAATCATTCTGAGTCTGTCGCCCATATCGACAAGAGTTACAACGATTGCGTTGCCTGTTTGCGCCTTAAACACAAGGCGTGCCGGGTCTTCTCTGTCGCCGATACCGAGCGGATGAACTTGAATTTTCGGCTTGTTTGCGGCAACTGTCGGACAAACCTCAAGCATATGAGAGCCGAGGAGCATTTCGTTGCCCGGCTCAAAGTGATATGTATAATCCTCCATAAACGCCGTGCCGCCCTGCAAGCCCTCTGCCATTTGTTTCATAATTCTTGTCATTGCGGCAACTTTCCAGTCGCCCTCTGCGCCGAAACCGTAGCCCTGACGCATAAGGTCCTGCGATGCAAGGCCGGGGAGCTGACGAAGTCCCTGCAAATCCTCAAAGTTTGTATGGAATGCGCCGAATCCCTCTTTATCGAGGAATTTTTTAATAGCGACCTCTTCCCTCGCCTGATAGCGAACGGAGTCGATATTGTCGGTATCCATTTCGTAATATTTGTTGTATTCAGCCATTTGGGCGTCGATTTCGTCCTCGGTAACGGCATCTACGAGCTTAATAATATCGCCTACGCCGTAATGGTCTACCTGCCAACCGAGTTTGATTTGAGCCTCGATTTTATCGCCGTCTGTAACGGCAACATTACGCATATTATCGGATATACGCAAAACGCGGAGCTTTCTTGACTCTGCGGCGCCGACTGCGGCACGCATCCAAACGCCCATTTTGTTTTGGAATGTTTCATCCTTCCAATAGCCTGCGACAACCTTTTGCTTTAAGCGCATACGAGCGGCGATATAGCCGTGCTCTCTGTCGCCGTGAGCAGACTGATTGAGATTCATAAAGTCCATATCAATATCGTCCCACGGAATGTCGCGGTTGAACTGAGTGTTTACATGAAGGTACGGCTTTTCAAGAGCGTTAAAGCCGGCAATCCACATCTTTGACGGTGAGAAAGTATGCATCCAAGTGATAACGCCTGCGCATTTTTCATCGTTGTTTGCCTGTTGCATAACGGTGAGAATTTCCTTTGATGTTTTAACGCACGGTTTTGCAACGACCTTGCAAGGGAGTTTTTCGCTCCACTCTGCCGCCATTTGAGCGGCATGGTCATTGATTACATCAAAAATCTCTTCGCCGTAGAGGAACTGCGTTCCGACAACAAACCAAAATTCATAATCCTTAATAGCCATATATATTTCTCCTTAAATATTTTTGTATGCTGATTTTTCGACTTCCAAAGCAGATTTATAAAGTTTCATATATTTGTTAAAGCCCTCGACATCCGAGGCAACAGGCTCAACGGTTGTTGACTCGCAGTCGGCGAAAACGAAATCACGCAGATATTCGTCAAGCGGCAGCTTGCTGTCGCAAACGGAATACGCGGCAAGCACCGCCATACCCCACGCGCCGCCCTCGCCTGCTGTTTTTGTAACGGTGACGGGTGTATTCATAGCACCTGCCATAAACCTTTGACCGACATAATCTGTTTTGAACAATCCGCCGTGACCCATAAGGCAGTCGATTTTTGCATTTTCGTTTTCGAGAATTTCCATACCCAATTTGAGGGTAGCTATAGTCGAATAAATTTGAGCGCGCATAAAATTAGGCAAATTAAAATTGCAATTTTGAGAGCGCAGGAACATCGGTCTGCCGTCCTCGGTATGAGAAACCGGCTCGCCTGAGAAGTAGTTGAAATTGACAACGCCGCCGCAATCGCTGTCGCCGTCAAGAGCGGCGTTGTAAAGCAAATCGTATATTTGCGGCTTTGTGAGATTTGAGCCTGACTTGCCTGCAAAATCGGCAAACAAATTGACCCAATAATCCAAATCTGTGCAACAGTTGTTGCAATGCACCATGGCAACAGGCTTGCCGGCAGGAGTTGTAACCATATCAATCTCTTCATAAACTTTGGAAAGCTGTTTTTCCAAAACTATCATAGAAAAAATCGAAGTTCCGGCAGAGACATTGCCGGTTTTGATGGTGACGCTGTTTGTTGCAACCATACCGGTGCCTGCGTCGCCCTCGGGCGGACACATCGGAACACCCGATTGCAAATTGCCGCTGACATCGAGAAGAGCCGCGCCCTCCTTAGTCAAATATCCGCAATTGTCGCCTGCCGTTGCTACACGAGGGAGAATGTCGAGAATATTCCACGGCAAAGCCTTTATTTCGCAAATCGAATCAAATTTTTTAACCATTTCGGCATTATATGTATTTGTTTGGCTGTCAATCGGGAACATACCCGACGCCTCGCCGACGCCGACAGCTTTTATGCCCGACAGTTTCCAATGAACATAGCCCGCAAGCGTTGTGAGATAGTCAATATCGGCAACATGCTCCTCGCCGTTGAGAACAGCTTGGTACAAATGAGCAACGCTCCACCTTTGCGGAATATTGAAATCAAACAAGGCAGTGAGTTTTTGAGCCGCAGGAGCGGTGGTGGTATTACGCCAAGTTCTGAATTCGGCAAGCTGATTGCCGTTTTTATCGAACGGCAGATAGCCGTGCATCATAGCCGAAAATCCGAGTGATGCAAGATTTTTTATAGGTGAGCCGAATTTTTCAACACAATCGGTATTGAGTTTTGAATAAGCATCCTGAAGGCCGAGCCAAATATCATCGTTATGATAAGTCCAATAACCGTTTTCAAGGCGATTTTCCCATGTATGACCGCCCGAGGCAATCGGATTGCAGTTTTCATCAACAAGAACCGCTTTGATTCTTGTTGAGCCGAACTCGATGCCGAGCGACTCTTTTCCGTTTAGTCGATATGCAGACATAAATACCTCCGCAAATATATTATTTCACTGTTATTTTACAACAACGAAAACGATAATTCAATATATTAATATAATAATTTATAACAAATAAGGAAAATTAAGAATTATTTTAGAAATCGCTTGACCTTTGAATAATATTTTTTCATATAAATAAACGAAAGCAAGACAAAAAGCCTGTCATACAAGGCGAAAAGCAGATTTGCAAGCAAAAGCAAAATCACTATTCCCCACACACCGAAAACATTGTCGAACGGAATGCCGAAAACATAAATGCAAACAAGCTGTGAAAAAACAACGGCGACATTATATACGGCAAACTTTGCAACAATTCTCAAAATTTTAATTTTGATTTTGTCGAACGAGTCTTTAACCATCGGATACCAACCGAAAAAGAAAACATAGGTCAGCGCACATTCCTTATCGGGCAGGAGAAACACTGCAACCAATGATGACACGACAAATACGGTCCAAGCCGAGCGTTTATTGACATTATTAATTAAAATTATCATAATCAGTCCCGAAATCAGCGGTGCGACATAAGCAAAAATCTGCACGACAGAGCCGAAAAACAGGAACAAAACCGTCAAAGCCGCCAGCATACCCGACAGCGCGGTTATTTTAGTCTTTTTCATCAAATCACCTGTCTTTAATTGTATAGCGTTGTATAAATTATGTAAATATTATGAATTAACAGTTAAGAAATTGTTCAAAATTTATGTATTCTATTTACAAGAGAGTGTTTAAAATATATAATAGTGACAATAAAAAATTTTACGGGAGTGTTATGTTTGGGAAACAAGAATAAAACACAAGCGCCGAACGAAAAACAACGCACGGCGATAATGGTGCTTGCACTTATAATCGTTATTGCATTTCTCGGTGCAGGAATTTTTTGCATTGTCAACGAATTTATGTCAAAGAAAAACGGCACTGCGTCGACGGGTTCTGCCGCAGTAGGAAATCTTGAAGAAAGTGACAATATTTTCGGCGAAGAATATGTTGTTGTGACAGACGAAAACGGCAAAGAAGTTACCGACGAAAACGGAAAGAAAGTAACCGAAAAAGTATTATACAAGGAAACGACGGACAAAAACGGAAATGTTGTGAAAGTCCCCATCGACTCCGACGGAAACACCGTAACCGACGCTAACGGCAACGAGGTCACAATGAGTGTTGAAAAACCATCGTCGACAAACGCAAGCGCAACGACAGCGCAAAACGGAAAACTTCCGACAACAAAAAAGCACACAACCGAGAAATCGACAACAGCAAAAAAGCACAGCGGTGAATCGACAACAGATTCAAAATATACCACTCTCCCCGTTTCAAAAGACAAGGTGCCGTCTACATCGGCAAACGGAACGGCGGTTACATTCGACTCTCAGGACCAGCAGGCAATCAAATCAATGCTTGAGGTGCCGTATCTTTATCGATACAACTATGAAAATGCAAACGGTATCCCGACAGGTGCCGCAAATCATGCCGCACTTTGGATGGCAGAGCGCGAGGGCTTGAAAACGAACACCTACGCATCGGGAACGATTGTGCTTGATTTGTTTAAATACTTCGGTCAAACAGTTGTAAACTACAAAACAAACTGCAACAGCGACAAAAACAAGAACATAAGCTATATTGCAAACAACGATACATTTTCGATTTCAAATTTTGAAAATCAGACACACTCTGTTTCAATCACAAAAATAGAGAGCCTCGGAAACAACAACTATTACAAGGTAGAATGCACGGTTAAGGGATGCGACAAAAAGAAAGTTGTCGCAATCATTCAGAAAAACCAACTTGATATGTCACTCGGTTTCAGTATCAAAGCGTTGAAATGGAGCAAATAACGCAAATATAACAAGACGCAAAACGGCGGCGGAAATTGATTTTTCCGCCGCCGTTTTATATTGCCGATTTACACAGCCGACAATTTATCAATATAATTTTTTGCCGTTTTCAATATCGGCGATTTGGTCAATTCTTGTTTGGTGTCTTCCGCCCTCAAATTCCGTATTGAGAAAAACATCAACAAGTTCGATTGCAAGACCTGCGCCGACTACTCTTGCGCCCATGCAAAGGCAATTTGCGTCGTTATGAGCGCGTGTATATTTTGCGCTGAAATAGTCGCTGCAACAAGCTGCACGAATACCCTTAACCTTATTTGCCGCCATTGAAATGCCTATTCCCGTGCCGCAGCAGAGAATTGCCTTGTCAGCCTCGCCCGAAACGACCTTGTCACACGCTTTTTGGGCAGCAACGGCATAATCGTATCTCTCAGGCGAATAACAACCGACATCAATATAATCAATGCCGTTTTCCTTTAAGTGCTCAATAATTTCGAGTTTAAGCGGATAACCTGCGTGGTCCGAACCTAAAACTACCATAATAAAACCTTTACCTTTCAGGCTACAAATAAATTGAACATTGCCCCTTATGTAGCCGATAAGAAAGCAAAAAGGCTGAAAATCAGCGTTTTAATTTTAACTCGCGCTCTGCCTGCGACTGACGGAGATAAACCGGCATAAGAGCAGACGGCGCAATTGCTTTTTTATTTTTAACGCATTTCGCAACCGAAAGCGCATTTTGATAAATTTTGTCATCAGCGGCGATTTTGCAATTATCGAGAGCGATATTTTGACTGCAAAGAGCCGCTCCGTCGCCTGCGATAATGACAGAATCGTATTGTTTCAGCTCCTCGCGCAAATCGTCAATTGAAATTGCACGGTCGGGAGTAATACGCGACACGATGCCGTTTTCGACCTTAAAAATCGCATTGTAAAACTGCATTCGGCGTGCGTCCATAACGGCGCAGACAACGCAATTTTCGTCAACAAAATTATAAGCGATTGCCTCAAGCGTTGAAACGCCGTAGCATGGAATATTGCCGGCAAAGGCAATTCCCTTGACTGTGGCGACACCTATTCTGACACCGGTAAACGAGCCGGGTCCGGCGGTGATTGCAACGGCATCAAGGCTTGAAAATTCATTGTCGCCCATAACTCTTTTAACCATCGGGAGAAGAGTTTCGCTGTGGGTCAAGCCCGAATTGACAAATTCACTTTTTATCACCCTGTCGCCGTCGGTAAGTGCGACCGAGGCGGTGACAGCGCTTGAATCAAGAGATAAAAGCATTTGTTAAACCTCTGTTTTATTCATTATTTTAAACCGTCTGTCATTGTCGCCGAGCTTTTCAATCTCAATAATAACAGAATCGTCCGGCAATGCGCCGAAAACATTTTCGCTCCACTCGGCAAGAATGTATGCGCCCGAATCGATATAATCAAAAAAGCCGGTGGAATACAAATCGTCCCAACTTTCGATACGATACATATCGAAGTGATAAACGCGGCAATCATTGCCTATATATTCGTTGCAAATGGCAAATGTGGGCGACGAAACATCGGCGTTTATGCCAAGCCCCTTAACAAAGCCTGAGGTAAAGGCGGTTTTGCCCATACCGAGTCCGCCGATAAAGCCGATAACAGTGCCCTTTTTGACTGTTTTTGCAAAATCAGCCGCCATTTGCAGGGTTTCCTCATAGCTGTGGGTAACAAATTCCTGCATCAGAAAAGCCCCACGGTATTGCCTTTTTCGTCAATATCAATTCTGTAAGCTGCAGGTGATTTTGACAAACCGGGCATAATCATAACATTGCCTGTTTGGCAAACAACAAAACCGGCGCCGTTTGAAAGAGAAGCCGACGAAACGGTGATTTTGAAATGCTCGGGCTTGCCGAAAAGTTTTGGATTGTCGGAAAGGCTGTACTGCGTTTTAGCCATACATACCGGCATTTTGTCTGCGCCGAGCTTAATAAAGCCATCAAGCGCTGTTTTTGCCTGTTTTGTATAATCAACGCCGTCAGCGCCGTAAATTTCCTTGGCAATTTTTTCAATTTTTTCATAAAGCGGCATATCAAGGTCATAAAGGAATTTAAAATCATTTTCCTTTTCGCAAGCAGAAACCACCTTTTCAGCAAGGTCGGTGCCGCCTGCTCCGCCCTCGGCAAAGCATTTTGTGACAGCGAATTCAGCGCCTTTTGATTTACAATAATCCTCGATAAAATCAATTTCAGCCTGAGTGTCGGCATAAAAATGGTTGATTGCAACAACAACAGGAACACCGAATTTATGAAGATTGTCGATATGAGCACCGAGGTTTGCCGAGCCTTTTTTGAGAGCCTCGAGATTTTCCTCTTTCAAGTCCTCCTTTGCAACGCCGCCGTTGTATTTCATTGAGCGAACGGTTGAAACAAGAACGATGCAATCGGGCTTTAATCCGCCGAATCGACATTTAATATCAAGAAACTTTTCCGCGCCGAGATCAGAGCCGAAGCCTGCCTCGGTGATTGTATAATCGGCAAGCTTGAGCGCCGTTTTTGTTGCACGAAGAGAGTTGCAGCCGTGAGCGATATTTGCAAATGGACCGCCGTGCATAATTGCCGGTGTATTTTCGAGAGTTTGAATGAGGTTTGGCTTAATTGCGTCCTTTAAAAGAACGGTCATCGAGCCATTTGCTTTAATATCTCTGCAATAAACAGGCTCGCCGTCATATGTGTAGGCAACAAGAATATTGCCGAGTCTTTCTCTCAAATCGAAAATATCGCTTGCAAGGCAGAGAATTGCCATAACCTCGCTTGCAACAGTGATGCAAAAATGGTCCTCTCGCGGAACGCCGTTGAGTTTGCCGCCGAGCGAACAAATAATGTTGCGGAGTGCGCGGTCATTCATATCAAGGCAACGCTTAACCTGAATTTGGCGAGGGTCGATATTAAGCTCGTTCCCCTGCTGAATACTGTTATCAAGCATTGCGCACATAAGGTTGTTGGCAGAGGTGATGGCGTGCATATCGCCCGTGAAATGGAGATTGATGTCCTCCATAGGAACGACCTGCGAATATCCGCCGCCTGCGGCGCCGCCCTTAATGCCGAAAACAGGACCGAGCGACGGCTCACGCAATGCAACGATTGTTTTTTTGCCGATTTTATTCATAGACTGACCGAGACCGATTGAAACGGTTGTTTTGCCCTCGCCTGCCGGTGTCGGATTGACAGCGGTTACAAGAACAAGCTTGCCGTCCTTTTTATCGGCAAGGCGTTTCATAACGGAATCGGAAATTTTTGCTTTATAATGACCGTAAGGCTCGATTTCGTCGGCAGAGATGCCCAAATCGGAGGCGATATCGGTTATATTTTTCATTTTTGCGTTTTGTGCAATTTCAAT